>WBZR01000119.1_pt1 | contig 138363 bp, 139 predicted proteins | sample 5204231 | NCBI WGS metagenome assembly WBZR01 (sample SAMN12412403, study PRJNA552823) | activated sludge metagenome | isolation source: activated sludge from anammox sidestream of wastewater treatment plant... | place: USA: Virginia | collected 2017-08
AAGATCTGGACGATGTGCAGAACGTCTATTCCAACGCCGATCTTCCCGCCGCTGCCTTCGATTTCTGAGCACGCATGGGAAGCCTCGGCGCGGCGCGCATCCTCGGCATTGATCCCGGTTCGCAGCGTACCGGCGTCGGCATCATCGATGTCGATGCTGCCGGCAAGCTCGTGCACGTCCACCACGTTGCGTTGAATCTGCTGGCGGCCGAGTCGTTTCCGTTGCGCCTGCGCCTGCTGCTCGATGGCCTGTGGGCACTGATCGAACGCTTCGGTCCGGACGAGATCGCGGTCGAGCAGGTGTTCCTGTCGAACAATGCGATGAGTGCACTGAAACTCGGTCAGGCGCGCGGTGCCGCGATCGCGGCCTGCGTCGCGCGCGACCTGCCGGTGAGCGAGTACGCTGCCAAGGAAATCAAGCTCGGTCTCGTCGGCAGCGGCGGTGCCGACAAGGTCCAAGTGCAACACATGGTGGGCGTGATGCTCGGCTTGAGCGGCAAGTTGCAGGCCGATGCTGCCGACGCGCTCGCCGTGGCCATCACCCACGCTCACGTGCGAGCCAGCGCCAGCCGCATCGGCGTGGACGTGCGCCAGGCCTGGGGGAGAAAGTGATGAGAGCCGTGATTCTGGATTCGGGATTGGGGATTGGGAAAGACGGAGCGCGGACTTCGTTCGACTTCGGTCTGCCGTTGCCAATCCCCAATCTTGAACCCCGAATCTCATCGCCCCGGAGGGACGATCCATGATCGGTCGTCTGCGCGGAGTCCTGGTGCACAAGCAGCCACCGTGGCTGATCATCGATGTGAACGGTGTCGGCTACGAGCTGGAAGCGCCGATGAGCACGATTTACGAACTGCCCGAGCTGGGGCGCGAGGTCACCGTGTTCGTGCACCACGCGCAGAAGGAAGACAGCGTCGCGCTGTACGGCTTCCTGCGCGAGGTCGAGCGCCGATTGTTCCGCGATGTGCAGAAGGTCGGCGGCATCGGCGCCAAGATCGCGCTGGCGATCCTGTCGGGCAGCAGCGTGGAAGACTTCGTGGCGCGCGTGCAGGGTGGTGACACCGCGGCGCTGTCACGCATTCCCGGCATCGGCAAGAAAACCGCCGAACGCATCGTGCTGGAACTGCGCGACAAGCTCGATGGCGCGGGTTCGGGCGCCACGCTTTCATCCAGTGCGCGTGTCGCCGCGGGCGTTGCCGATCCGCAGTCCGAGGCCGTCATTGCCTTGCAGCAGCTTGGCTACAAGCCGGCCGAGGCCGCGCGCATGGTGAAAGCGGCCTGCGAGGAGGGCGACAACGCCGAGGCAATCATTCGCAAGGCGTTGAAAGCCGCATTGCGCTGAAACCCACGTTCCCGACTGATCACGAACATGAGCACACCCGATCCCGTACCCCCGGCACAGACACCCGTTGCGAACCTCCGCCCGCATGCAAGCGTTGGCGCGGGTGCGTTGGCACTGGCGGTGGGCGCCATCGGCGTGGTGTTTGGCGACATCGGCACCAGTCCGCTTTACACCTTGAAAGAAGCCTTCTCGCCGCATTACGGCCTGAACCACGACCACGACACCGTCCTGGGAGTCCTGTCGCTGGTGTTCTGGGCACTCAACATCGTGGTCACGCTGAAGTACGTCAGCGTCATCATGCATGCCGACAACGATGGCGAGGGCGGCATCATGGCGCTGATGGCCCTGGCGCAGCGCATGTTCCGCAGCGGCTCGCGCCCCACCTATCTCCTGGGCATTCTCGGAATCTTCGGTGCATCGCTGTTCTTCGGCGATGGCGTGATCACCCCGGCCATCACCGTGATGGGCGCGATCGAGGGTCTGCAGGTGGCCGCGCCCGGACTCGAAGACTTTGTCGTGCCGATCACGCTTGCCGTGCTGGCACTGCTGTTTGCGGTGCAGCGTTTCGGCACGGCCCGGGTGGGGCGGGTATTTGGACCGGTCATGTGCCTGTGGTTTCTGGCCCTGGCCGCCATCGGCCTCTGGAATGCCGTGATTTCGCCGGAAGTGCTGAAGGCCTTCAATCCGTGGTGGGCGGTGCAGTTCTTCATGGAGCATGGCTGGGCAGGAGTGTTCATCTTCGGCGCGGTGGTGCTGGCAGTGACCGGTGGCGAGGCGCTCTACGCCGACATGGGTCACTTTGGTGCCCCGCCCATCCGCAATGCCTGGTATTACTTCGTGTTGCCGTGCCTGATGCTCAATTATCTGGGGCAGGGCGCGGTCGTGCTGCGGCGACCCGGTGCCATCTCCAACCCGTTCTTCGAGGCGGTGCCCGAGTGGGCGCTTTATCCGATGATCGTGCTGGCCACGCTTGCGGCGGTGATCGCTTCCCAGTCGGTCATCACAGGTGCCTATTCGGTTGCGCGTCAGGCCATGCAGCTCGGTTATATCCCGCGCATGGAGATCCGCCACACCTCGCGTGACACCATCGGCCAGATCTACATCCCCGGCATCAATTGGGGACTGGCGGTGTTGGTGTTTGGTCTGGTGATCGCGTTCGGCAGTTCCAGCGATCTGGCCGTGGCCTACGGCATCTCGGTTTCGGCAACGATGTTGATCGACACCCTGTTGCTGGCGCTGGTGGCGCGCATGCTGTGGCCGCGCGCGTATCGCGGGATACTGCTGTTGTGCGTGGTGTTCCTGGCACTGGACATGAGCTTTGTTGCCGCCAATGCCACCAAGTTGTTGCAGGGCGCCTGGTTCCCGGTGGCCTTGGGCATCGTGTTGTTCACCATGATGCGAACCTGGCGGCGCGGACGCGACCTGTTGCGTGAGGAAGTCCGCAGGGAAGGCTTGCCGCTGGATGCGTTCCTGCCCAGCCTGATGCTGGCTCCACCAGTGCGCGTTCCGGGCATGGCGGTGTTTCTGACCTCCGACCCCACGGTGGTGCCCCATGCGCTTTTGCTCAACCTCAAGCACAACAAGGTCTTGCACGAGCACAACGCAATTTTGACCGTGGAGACGCTCGATGTGCCGTATGCGCGCCGTCGGCAGCGGGTGTCGATCGAGCCGATCAATGGCGAGGATTTCCATCGCGTGATCGTGCGCTTCGGCTTCATGGAGATTCCGGATGTCCCGAAGGCTCTGGTACGCAATGGCGAGCGCCTGGGACTGGCGTTTGATCCGATGCAGACCACCTATTTCGTCAGCCGCGAAAGCATTGCCCTCGGACGACGTCACGGGATGCCGGTCCTGCGCAGCAAGCTGTTTGCCTTCATGCACCGCAATGCCGCGCCGGCTACCGGCTTTTTCCGCATTCCCGGCAATCGTCTGGTGGAGTTGGGCGCACAGGTGGAAATTTGACCTCCGAGGTGCATGGTCATCGGTTTTCCGGGCAAAGCGTGCGAAAATGGCAGGATGACTCAGGACCGCATCATCGGCGCGCGCGAAACATCGGAGGATGCCGCTGCGGAGGCCCACATTCGCCCGCGCACGCTCGATGAATATCTCGGGCAGGAAGCGGTGCGCGAGCAGTTGCGCATCTTCATCGAGGCGACGCGAAGACGCAGCGAGGCGCTCGATCATGTCCTGATTTTCGGCCCGCCGGGGCTTGGCAAGACCACCCTCGCCAACGTCATCGCCAACGAGCTGGGCGTGAACATGCGCCAGACCTCCGGCCCGGTGATCGAGAAGGCCGGCGACCTTGCTGCCTTGCTGACGAACCTCCAGCCCAATGATGTGCTCTTCATCGACGAGATCCACCGCATGCAGCCGGCGGTCGAGGAAGTGCTGTATCCGGCGATGGAGGATTACCAGATCGACATCATGATCGGCGAGGGCCCGGCGGCACGCTCGATCAAGCTCGACCTGCCGCCCTTCACCCTGGTCGGTGCGACCACCCGTGCCGGCCTGCTCACTGCGCCACTGCGGGACCGCTTCGGCATCGTCCAGCGTCTGGAGTTCTACAGTCCCGAGGAACTGGTGCGCATCGTGCGCCGCTCGGCCCGCATCCTCGACATCGCGTGCGAGCCCGAGGGCGCTGGTGAGATCGCGCGGCGCTCGCGCGGCACTCCGCGCATCGCCAACCGGCTCCTGCGCCGGGTGCGCGATTACGCCCAGGTCAAGGGCAGCGGAGTCATCACCAAGGCGATCGCGGATGCGGCAATGGCGATGCTGAAGGTCGATCCCGAGGGCTTCGACCAGCTCGATCGGCGCATGCTGGCCACGATCATCGAGAATTTCGATGGCGGTCCGGTCGGGATCGAGTCCCTCGCCGCGGCCTTGTCGGAAGAACGCGGCACCCTGGAAGACGTGATCGAACCCTACCTCATCCAGCAAGGCTTCCTGCTGCGCACGGCGCGTGGCCGCATGGCCAGCGCCAAGGCCTACCGGCACCTTGGACTTGCGTCCAGGGCGCGGGAGCCGGGATTGGTGAGTGGGGATTCGGGAGAGCTTTTCTGATGTCGCGCGATGCTCGCGAGGCCGCCGCTTCGCTTTCCCAATCCCGAATCCCGGAATTCCAATCCCCGCTCCCCTCGTTCAGCCATCCGATACGCGTCTATTGGGAAGATACCGATGCGGGCGGTATGGTTTATCACGCCGCCTACGTGCATTTCCTGGAGCGCGCACGCAGCGAATGGCTGCGTGCGCATGGGATCTCGCAACAGGCGCTGCGTGAACGCGAGGACGTGGTCTTTGCGGTGCGCGACATGCAGCTTGACTACCTTGCACCGGCGCGACTCGACGACCTGCTTGCGGTCGAGTCGCGCCTGGTCGAGGCAGGACGTGCGAGCCTGATCTTCGCGCAACGGATTTCGCGTGTCGCCGATGCCCGGGTAATGGTCGAGGCGCGGGTGCGCGTGGCCTGTCTCACGGCATCGGGCTTCCGTCCGCGCGCCCTTCCGGCAATGTTGTGCAGCGTGCTTTCCGATATCCAGCCCCTTTCCAAGTCCGAGGTCTGAACGATGATGTCCCTGCTGTTGCTGCAATCGGCCGCGCCCGTCGCGGCGCAACCCTTGCAGGAGGCGGCAATTCCGGGCCTGCCTGCGGCTGCGGTCGATGGTGGCCTGGATTATCTGCAACTGGTGGTGCACGCGAGCCTGCCGGTGCAGGCCGTGCTGCTGTTGCTGCTGCTGGCGTCACTGGTTTCCTGGGCCATCATCCTGCGCAAGCAGCGGGTGCTGGGCAGTACCGCGAACGCGGCCGACGCCTTCGAGGAACACTTCTGGTCGGGTGGCGACCTTGCGGCGCTGTTCCAGGAAGTCTCGGGTGGCGAGCGCCGACCCGATGGTCTGGCGGCGATCTTCGAAGCCGGTTTCCGTGAATTCGTGCGCTTGCGCCAGAAACGTGGGGTCGACTCGCGCACCCAGGTCGAAGGCGCGCAACGCGCGATGCGCGCCAGCCTCGCGCGCGAGGTCGATCAGCTCGAAAGCAATCTGGAGCTGCTCGCCAATGTCGGTTCGATCAGCCCGTATGTCGGCCTGTTCGGGACGGTGTGGGGCATCATGATTTCCTTCCATGGCCTGGCCTCGATGAAAGAAGCCACGATTGCCACGGTCGCGCCGGGCATTTCCGAGGCCTTGATCGCCACCGCGATGGGCCTGTTCGCGGCGATTCCCGCAGTCTGGGCGTACAACCGCTTCGCCACCAAGGTGGATCGAATCAGCGTGCGTTACGAGGCCTTCGCCGAGGAATTCAGCTCGATCCTGCAGCGCCAGGCGCCACAGGACGAGTTCTGAACATCGACCCCTCGGGTCGCTTCGCCGCGTTGCAAGGCGCGGCCCATCCAAGGTGCATCCAAGCCCGGTCGGGAGTTCGTCCATGAGCATGAGCATGCGCAAACGCAGGCGCCGCAAGCTGAAAGCCGACATCAACGTCGTCCCCTACATCGACGTGATGCTGGTGCTGTTGATCATTTTCATGGTGACCGCGCCGCTGTTGCGTCTCGGCGTCGACGTGAAGTTGCCGGAAGCCAACGCACGCGCGATGGAGGCGCCGAAGGATCCGATCATCGTCGCGGTGACCCGTGATGGACGCTATCTGCTGACCTTGCAGGGCCAGCCGGCGGAAGAGATGGACGAGGCTGCGCTGGAAGCACGCATCGCCGCCTTCGTGCGCCAGGATCCGCAAACCGCGGTCTTCATCGCCGGCGACATGGCGGCGCAGTACGCCACGGTGTTTTCGGCGATGGCGACCCTGCAGCGCGCCGGCGTGGTCCGGATCACCTTCATGGGTGAATCGGCCGCAAGCGCAGGGCGTTGAGCGGATGGAGACGCGCGCCGACAAGTTGCGTGCGGTCGGGGCCTCGATCGGCCTGCACGTCGTGTTGCTGGCGTTGCTCTTCGTCGGCCTGTTGTTCCAGCAGACGCGCCCGCCGCTGTCGGTCGCGGGTGGCGCAATTGAGGCCGTGCTGACGGAAAAGCTCGTGCTGACACCCTCCGCGCCCAAACCCCAACCAAAACCGCAACCTCAGCCGCAACCCAAGCCGCCGTTGCCGCAGCCCAAGCCCGAACCGAAGCCGCAGGAGGCGCCCGTTCCGCCACAACCGCAGGTGCAGCAGCCGGTACCACGCCCGGACACCACCGAACAGGAACGCATCGTGCGCGAGGCCGCATTGCAGGCCGAAAATGCCAGGCGCGAACAGGAGGAACGGCGTCGCCAGGAACAGGTCGCGCTGGAGGAAAAGCAGCAGCAGGAAGCCGAGCGACGGCAACGGCTGGCGCAGCAGGAGGCCGAGCGTGAGCGTCAGCTCGCCGAGGTGCGTCGTGCCCGCGAAGAAGCCGAAAAGAAGCGGCGACTGGAAGAAGAGCGGCTCAAGCAGTTGACCGACTTGCGCGAGCAGGCCGTGGCGCAGAGCGCGCCGACGCCGACACCGACGGCTGCGCCGGCCGAGCGTCTGGGCAACGAGGGCATCGACGATGCCCTGCTCGGGCGTTACCGGCTGGCGTTGCAGCAGCACATCGATCGCAACTGGCTGCGGCCCGACAACCTGCAACCGGGCTTGCGCTGTTTCGTCGAGGTGACCCAGTTGCGTGGCGGGCAGGTGAGCGGCGTGGATTTTGCGCGCTGCCTGACCGATCCGATCACGCAGCGATCCATTGAGGCCGCGCTCATGCGCGAGCCGTTACCGTATGCCGGCTATGAGTCCGTCTACCAGCGCAAGCTGGTGATCCCCTTCTGCTACCCGATTGAGGCCTGCCAACGATGATCCGCATCTTCTTGACGCTGTTGCTTGGCGTGGTTCCGCTGCAGTTGAGTCTCGCACAGACGCTTGAAATCGACCCGATTCGTGGCAGTGCCTCGGCCCTGCCGATCGCCGTGGTGTCGTTCGATTATCTCGGCGCGCAGGTTGCGCCCGACACCGACGTCGCGGCGGTGGTGCGGGCAGATTTGAATCGATCCGGTTCCTTTCGCACGCTGGCCGAGCGCGACCTGGTCGAGCATCCGGTGCGCCAGGCCGACGTCAACTTTGGCACCTGGCGCCTGCTCAAGCAGGATTACCTCCTGATTGGGCGCATTCTCGACGACCCCAGCGGCGGCTATCGCACCGAGTTCGAATTGTTCGATGTCGCCAAGCAGGAGCGCATGCTCGGTCTCGCGCTCAATGGCAGGCCCGGCAACATGCGCGACGTCGCCCATCAGGTAGCCGACCAGGTATACGAGAAGATCCTCGGCGTGCGTGGTGCCTTCTGGACCCGCATCGCCTACGTCACCGCGACCGGGCGCGGCGCGGATATGATCTATTCGCTGATGATCGCGGACGCGGATGGCTACAACCCGCGGGTCGTGGTGCGCTCGCGTGAGCCGTTGATGTCGCCGGCCTGGAGTCATGATGGCAAGCGCTTGGCCTACGTCAGCTTCGAGCGTGGCGCTTCCTCCATTTACATCCAGGACATCGCCACGGGCGGACGCGAGGTGATCGCCAGCTTCAAGGGCATCAACGGCGCGCCGTCTTTCTCGCCCGACGACAGCAAGCTCGCGATGGCACTGTCGCGCACCGGCAACCCGGAAATCTACGTCATGGACCTGGCCAGCCGGAGCCTGAGCCAGATCACCAACCACTGGAGCATCGACACCGAGCCGCGCTTCTCGCCGGATGGCACGAAGATCGTCTTCACCTCCGATCGCGGCGGCAAGCCGCAGCTCTACGAAGTGCCGGTAGCGGGCGGCGAGGCCCAGCGTGTCACCTTCAGCGGTCAGTACAACGCGACGGCTTCACTTGAGCCGGCCGGGCGCATCGCTATGGCGCAAGGCGAAGGAAACATTTATCGTATTGCGATTCTGGATCGACGATACGGCAACAATGGGGAAGTACGTCTCATTTCCCCGGGAAATCTGGACGAATCGCCAAGTTTTGCCCCGAATGGAAGCATGATCCTGTACGCCGCGCGCGAGAATCAGCGCGGCGTGCTGTACGCCGTGTCATCCGATGCGCGCGTGCGGCAGCGTTTGATTCTTGCCGATGGCGACGTCCGGGAGCCCGCCTGGTCGCCGTTCAGGCAGCGGTAATCTGTTGGACGGGCTTTGTTAAATAATAATTAATTGACCCGGACATCCGGTTCAAGTCGCTCCGATCACCTCATCCCAAGGATTTGTTTGCAATGAATACCTTCTTCCGCGTCGCTCTCGTTTCCGTTCTGGTGCTGTCGGTTGGCGCTTGCACCAAGAAGACCAAGCCGGTCGAGCCGCAGCCCGAGCCCACCCGCCCGCCGGTTGCCGACACCACGCCGGTTTCCGATGGCAAGTACGGTCCGTCCGACCTCGACAGCGTCCCCTGCCTGCAGAAGCGTGTCGTCTACTTCGACTTCGATCGTGACGAAGTGAAGTCCGAGTTCGCCGAAATCCTCTCCTGCCACGCCAAGTACCTGCGTGACCGTCCGTCCGCGCGCATGACCCTGGAAGGCAATGCCGACGAGCGCGGCAGCCGCGAGTACAACATGGGCCTGGGCGAGCGTCGTGGCAACGCGGTGTCCTCCGCGCTGCAGGCCAATGGCGGCTCGGGCAGCCAGTTGAACGTCGTCAGCTACGGCGAAGAGCGTCCGGTCTGCACCGACTCGACCGAGTCGTGCTGGAGCCAGAACCGTCGCGTGGAAATCGTCTACACCGCGAAGTAAGCGATGACGTTCCAGCGTCAAGTCGTGGTTTTGATCGCAGCAGTGGTCCTTTGGGCCACTGCTGCGTCGTTCGTGGCCGCGCAGGATGGCCGTCTCAGTCTGGCCGACCGGGTTGCGCGGCTGGAGCAGCAGGTGCGCCAGCCCGACGGCGCGCAAAGCCTCAACGCCGACCTGCTCAATCGCGTCAACCAGCTCCAGACGGAAGTCGCGACGTTGCGCGGGATGCTGGAAGAACAGGGCCATCGTCTCGATGAGCTCGAACGTCGCAGTCGCGATCAGGCGATGGATTTCGATTCGCGCATCGAACAGCTCGAAGGCGGCAACGCGCGCGCGCCGGCTGTCGTCGGAGATGCCCCCGTTGCTGCCGGTGGCAACACGGGTGGCGTGCTCGGTTCGGTGCTCGAAGAGCCGCAGGTGCGGGCACCGGTCGATGCCGGATTGTCCACCCAGCCGGCCGGTCGGGATGTGCCGGCCGCCGATGCCGCGCCGATGGCGACTGCAGCGGCCGAACGCATGGCCTACGACACCGCGTTCGAAGCCTTGAAGAATGGCCAGTACGCCGAGGCGGCACGTCGCTTCCAGAGTTTTCTGGAGCAGTACCCGAATGGCGAGTTCGCACCCAATGCCCAGTATTGGCTGGGTGAGTCGTATTACGTGACCCAGAACTACCAGGTAGCGCTCGAAGCCTTCCAGCGCCTGCTGACGAATTTTCCGGACAGCAACAAGGTGCCGGACGCCTTGCTCAAGGTTGGCTACAGCCAATACGAGTTGCACAACTGGGATCAGGCCGAGGCCACGCTCAACGGCGTCATCCAGCGCTATCCGGACAGCACCGTCGCACGCCTCGCGCAAGGTCGCCTGCGCGCGTTGCGGCTCGAACACCGGCAGTAAGCCACGTGGACGCCGCAGAACAGGTGCTGCGGCTGCGCATCACCGAGGTCTTTCTTTCCCTGCAGGGCGAAGCACGCGACAGCGGTTGGCCGACGGTGTTCGTGCGCCTGACCGGTTGCCCGCTGCGCTGCACCTACTGCGACACGGCCTATGCCTTCCACGGCGGCGAGTGGCGCAGCATCGAGTCGATCCTGGTACAGGTGCGCGGCTTCGGTGTGCGCCACGTCTGTGTCACCGGTGGCGAGCCGCTGGCGCAGAAGCGCTGCCTGGTCCTGTTGCAGCGGCTCTGTGATGCGGGTTTCATCGTCTCGCTCGAAACCTCAGGCGCACTCGATGTCGCGGCCGTCGATCCACGCGTTTCCCGCGTGCTCGATATCAAGACGCCTGCGTCCGGCGAAGTTGCGCGCAATCATTGGCCGAATCTGACCGTGCTGACCGGGCACGACCAGATCAAGTTCGTGATCTGCAACCGCGCTGACTACGAATGGGCAGCCGAGCTGCTGCGGCGCGAGGCGCTGGACACGCGCTGCACCGTCTGGTTCTCGCCGAGCAAGGGCGAGATGGCCGAGCGCGAACTGGCCGATTGGATCGTGGCGGATCGGTTGCCGGTACGCTTCCAGTTGCAACTGCACAAGCTCCTGTGGAATGACGAGCCGGGACGCTGATGGATACACCTCGACCCGTTGAGACGATGCCGCCGAGAGCCGTGGTGCTGTTGTCTGGCGGCATGGATTCCGCTGTCGTGCTCGCAATTGCGCGCGCGCGTGGCCTTGCCTGCCATGCGATGAGTGTGCGCTACGGACAACGGCACACCTCGGAACTGGATGCCGCGACGCGGGTTGCCGAGGTCCTGGGTGCGGTCGAGCACAAGATCGTGACGGTGGACCTGCGCAGCATCGGCGGCTCCGCCCTGACCGCCGACATCGACGTGCCCGAAGCGCCGCAGGAAGGCATCCCGATCACCTACGTCCCGGCGCGCAACACCATCATGCTGTCACTCGGACTCGGCTGGGCCGAAGTCCTCGGCGCAAGCCACCTCTTCTGCGGCGTCAATGCGGTCGATTATTCCGGTTATCCCGATTGCCGACCCGAATTTGTCGCCGCGTTCGAGCGCCTGGCCAACCTCGCCACGCGCTCCGGCGTGGAAGGTCGCCACCTCCATGTCGAGGCGCCGCTCATGCACATGAGCAAGGCCGCCATCGCGCTGGAGGGCGTGCGTCTGGGCGTGGATTTTTCCCTCACCGTGTCCTGTTACCAAGCCGATGCGGAGGGTCGTGCCTGCGGGCGCTGCGACGCCTGTCGCCTGCGTGCGGAAGGCTTCCGCGCGGCCGGCGTGCTCGATCCGACACGTTACGCATGAGGCGTTCGGGCCGCGATGACGAGAATCGACAGTCAGCCTTTGCACCAACTCGCGCGCGACAGCGCGACGTGGAAATCGGTGATGGTCCAGCGCATTTGCACCAGGTCCCAGTTGTAGGTGACGTCGGCGTCCCACATCCGGTTGTCGTACACACCGGCGTTGCAGACTTTGACCTGACGGGAGGCGGCCTGATCGGGGCGATCCGGCTCCGGAGGAGTGCCGAGATTGGGGAGATCGTCCGGCCCCGGGAGGCCCCAAGGATCGTGCCCGACGGCGATCAGGCCATCGTCCTGCCCGCCCGATCCCGGCACGAGCACGTCGCCGGTCGTGCCCACCGGTCCGGAATCCGACCCGATCCGGTGAAAGCTGTAGCCGAGCAGTTGCCAGCCCTTGTCCGCCCGGTGCCGCGCGGAGAGCGTGTAGCGCCAGCCCCCGACATCCTTGTGCGTTTCACGAGTGACGGTACCCATGCCTTGCGGGACCTGATCCAGGTAAAGGTCAGGGGCGAGTTGATTCAGGACTTGCTCGGGTTGCAGCGGCGCTTGAAGCGAGCTCGCGCGGCGGGCTTGTTGCGCCTGTACGGGAGCCAGGGAGATGGATCCGAAGATGATCAAGAGGTACGACGCGGGCTTGGCAAATCGCATGGTTTGGCTCCGAGTGAACAGGCAACAAGACGAAAAGCCCCCGTGACTCTCATGTTACGCCCCCCCCCCGAGATTGCAATTGATCGATCACGAGGCGGACCCTTCATCCGGAAGCATGGCTGCTTCGTGAAAGCCGGCTTCAACACATGTGCGGGGCGGCTGGCGGTTTGATGCAAGGGACATTGCCAACGTGGGCCGGCAAAAATCCCGCCGAACCTTGTTTCGACGAGCCCGCTTCACTAGACTTCGCAGCCTTCCTGCGCTGTGGCACTACCTGCGCCGTGGCGCTACTGCGGATGCGCAATCAGCCCAGCACCCGATTCCGGGGCCGTTAGCTCAGTGGTAGAGCAGTTGGCTTTTAACCAATTGGTCGATGGTTCGAGTCCATCACGGCCCACCAACAGCACGTTTCAGAGCGTCTCACAAAGTCCCCGAAAACCCTCCAAACCCGCATAACAGCGGGTTTTTTGTGTCTGGACGGTTCAGGCTGTCCCATTGCAACCCAAATAATTGTGCGCAGGATGTGAGCAGGCTCCTGTGAGTAGGCAGCCTATCCGGCAAGGAGTCTACTCACAGGAGCCTGCTTACATGTGGATCGATACCAAGCTGTGCGACCTGAAGCCGCGCACCACGCTGTACCGTATTGCCGATGCGCCCGTGCTGGCGATTGAAGTCGTCCACCTCAACCCGGACAAGCCTGCCGAAAAGCGACCCAATCCCGTCGAACAAGCAGCGTGAAAAAGCGGGCATCTTTCTTGACAAACACCGACACCAACTCAACTCAACATGCCCTTGAGATCCTTGAGCATCAGGAACAGATGGTACGGATCAGTCGGGCTGGGCTCGAATTCCCACGATTCGTACCACTGCCGCGCTGCGTCGTCCTTGGCATGCACCAGCAGGCAGCGAATGCCGGCGATCTCGGCGGCCTGTGCGGTACGCAGCAGGGCGTCCTTGAGCAAGGCTTGGTCCAGACCTTTACGCTGATGCTCCTTGTCCACAGCGAGCCGGGCCAGGATCATGACCGGCACCGGGTGACGCGCCAGCCCCTTCATCACTCTCGAGGGCGCGGACTGCGGATCAACACTGCCGACGGCGAGGCTGTAGAAGCCGATCACCACGTCACCCTGGCAGCCGACGTAGGTCTGCGCACGGTTGGCCTTCTGATTGACGAGGGCATGGCGCTGCAGGGACTGGTTCAGCGCGGCCTGGCCGCAGTCGAACGCATCGACCTGATCCGTTGCAGCCAGCTTGCGAACGGGGGAGTAAGCACTGCTCAATCCAGAACCCCGGGCTCGCGCAGCAATTTCTTCAGGCGAGGCCTGCTCTGCACCGGCCGATCCAGCGCTTCCTGGAAGGCCTGCCACTGCGTCTCGTCGAGCACGAACTGGCGACGATCCGCCAGTGTCTGCGCGGCCGCCGTCACGCCCGCGTCGAGCAGGAACTCACTGACGTTCTTGTGGCAGGCGCGTGCGGCTTCCTGCAGCAGTTGCTTGACTGGCGTGCTGGCACGAACGTCGATGCGTTCGGTCTTGGAAAGATTCAGGGTACTCATGGTGCCCCTCCGGACTGATCTTGGATGCCCTTATTGTAGTTGTCCGGACGATGTCCTGACAAATTGTTTCCGTCGCCACCCAATGCTGCATTCCAACCGATTGATTCGTCCACGCGTAACCCTCTGATTTGTATTGATCGGACTTGTGGCCTTTGCGGACTTCGGGCCGGTTTCAGCGAGCAAGGTCGGAGCGAGGAATGGTCAGGAGAAAGTGGAATGTGGCCCGGAACGGCCAATTCAGGCGGCTGGCGTAGTCCGCGGGCTTCCGCAGGAACCCCCAAGAACACACGGGAACAGGCGGGATCAGGCAAGACGTGCACCGCAGGAGCGGCGCCGAACGTTGCGCAGCGACGGCCCGGAGGGTGAGCGCCAGGGATGGCGCGAATAAAAAACCCCAATCGAGAACGGTTGGGGTTTCGTTGTTGGTGGCGGACGGACGCCGGTTCAATGTCGTCTCTGTTGCTTGAATGGCAATGCAGCGGGCGTGAGCGGGAATGAGCGGATCAAAGAACCGCTTCCAGCCCCTTGCGCTCAAGAATGTCCAGCAGTTTCTGCGACGGCCCGCTGGGGCGCTTGTCGCCCACCTCCCACTTGCGCACCGTGGACGTGCTGGTATTCAGCACGCTGGCCAGCACGGCCTGACTCAGGTGCAGCCGCTCGCGCAGCGCCTTGACCTTCACGGCGTCGTAGTCCTGCACCGGCTCCAGGCACAGCGCGTCGTACTTCTGCATCTTGCGCTTGTCGATGAATCCCAGGCGATGCAGATCACTGGCCGATTCGTGAACAGCTTCGAGGATGCGGCTCTTGGCTTTGGTCTTGGTGGTCATTGGCAAATCTCCTGCAAAGCGCCGTCGGCAACGGCTTCATCCAGTTGCGAGTCTGTTCGGGCCAGCAGGTCGGCGGCGATGGCCTGCAAGCCTTCGAGCTCCTCGTCGCTGACGTTCGCCCGCTCGTTCTTCTCGAAGCCGAACACGAAGAACCAGCGGTTGCCCTTGTTGGTGGCGACCAGCGTGCGCACGCCGCCACGCTTGCCGCGCCCCGCCAACCCAACGCGCTTCTTCACCACGCTGCCTCCGAGGTCAGCATCGATCAGGCCGGATGCCATCTCCTGAACGGCCTTGCACAGAGTGGCATCGGTAAGTTCCGTCTTGCGCATCCAGCGCTGAAAGTGGCGGGTTTTGAATACTCGCGTCATCGGCTAGATTGTACCACCGAGTGGCATAATACGTCTACCCCCTGTTCTCCGGTGACCCGCCGCCAGCCAACATCACCACACCAAGTGGTCTGCAGACGGCGCACCCGAATCGACGCGATACCCCATCGCCCGGTAGCCACGCTGGCGTTTGTCCCACATCCGCAGCAGGGCCGGATGCCCGGTATCCACGAAATCGATGATGCGCACATCGGTCTTGCTGGCGTGCTCCCGGTGCAGACGGCCAGCGTATTGCTGGAGCGTGCCCTTCCACGAGACCGGCATCGCCAGCACCAAGGTGTCCAGTGGCGGATGGTCGAAACCTTCGCCGACCAGTTTGCCGGTGGCCAGCAGCACGCGCGGCGCATCCGGTGACAGGGCATCGAGTGCGGTGATCAGCGTCACCGCCAGATCGTGCGGCGCGTCAAGCGGCTGCGCCGCCTTGTGCCGAATCGGCCCGCACTGCATGAAGATGATCGGTTGCTCGGCATCGCATGCGCCGGGATGCTCGAAAAAGCCATCATGATGATCGCAAGCCAGACCTGCAAACATCAGCTTGGCATCTCCAAGCCACGTTCGCCACGACCCAAACCACACCGGCACATGAGCCTCAAGCCGTGTTGAGGGTTAACTTGGGTGGATTGGCGTCACGATGGGGCATGATCCTCGATCCGGCGAGGCAACAGGGAAATCAACAGTGTCCACGCCCAAGTGTGGGTCAGTGCTCATGGTTTCGTCTCCGGCTGTTCGTTGTTGCGTGCCATTCCCAACCGAACCAACTCGGTTTCGTGCCTGTTGCCGTAATCCGGAACATCCCATTGCCGGCCGACAATTGCCAGACTCCAGGCATCCAGATGGTTTCCCCGCCGCCCATCCAGCGACGAAGGAGCCAGGGCAGGTCGGCTCTCTTGGGAGTGCTGAATTCAATGCTGGAGGGAAGCGAACCTTCAGGGTCGGTGTAGAACAAGCCAACAGGCTCGAAATCGAGTGGTGCGAAGGTGGCTTTTGCAACGGTCACGGCTTCGTCAATTCGATCGAAGCACCCTTCCGATTCATACCAGCGGACCGTTTTTCCGACCAGCAGGGGCGCGACTGCCAATGCGGCCGCTGTGTGACTTTCCGGTATCCCAAGCAGCAGGCCATAGGCTTCCAGTGGGTAGACGTTGGAGCCGAATGCCCCGTCCTGGCTCGGGCCTTGGGGAGGATTCGCAGCGTCATGGAAGTTTCCTGAATCATGGGGTGGCTCCGGTTGGACATTGATGAATCACGCCACGCACGACCTCAAGACGATCAGCACCAGCACCAGCAGGAAGACGTAGCCGAGCAGCTTCATCATGGCCCCGAACAGGCTGGGGCTGGCGGGGCGCATGGTGCATTCGTTCAAGAAATCAAGATCGTCGAAGTCTTCGCGCATGGATGCGGCTTGGAGGCTCTCACGCGCATGTTTGAGCCATGCGCCGAGGTTGGCCATGGGGACGTTGATATCCGGCGCGAAGGCAAAATTCAGCTCGATGACGCTGCCATCGCGGCGTGCTTCGGGTGCCGACAAGGCAGTCGGTCCCAGCGCGTCGGCCACGCGCCGGGCGAAGTCACGCATCTGCTCCAGCAAGGACACCAGGGCCGCGTCCAGGAACGGCGCAGCGCCCCGGATGGCCGGGCTGCGTGCCTGCAGGTTCAGGGCGTTGCGCCAGGAAATCAGTTCATCCGCGAATTCGCCCAGCCGCCCGCAGGTTCTGCGCATGGCCTCGTCGCTGATCGTTGCATCGCTCACTGCCTTCGCCAGAGGACCGTTGACCCAGGCGGTCAGACGGTTGACCCACGGCTCGAATTTGGCCAGGTGGCTCTCGCTCCATCGGCTCAGCTCATCCACTTCACCGTACGCCGGCAAAGTGAACGTGTGCGCCATCACGGGAGCAATGCGCGGCCCAAGTTGCGCAGCAAAGGCATGCCAACTGTCGCGGAGCTCGAGCAGATGTCGTGGGATCGTTACGGTGTCGGTCATGCTGCCGCTCCATTGAGGGACAACACCAGTATCGCGGGCGGGTGTCTCATGCGGTGAGACAGAGTTCGATACCCGCAGCGTCGCTGTCCCTATTGCTATAGCAGTTTCCAACCACAACCGCGCGTCTCTAAGCCATTGTCATGCAAGGAACCAGTCCCTGGAGTACTCCACGGACACGAGAGAAAAACGGAGAGCGGAGAGGCGTTGGAGAGGCCAAAGGCAGGCATTTGGCGGGAGCGTGTCCGAGAGGGCAAGGCGGCAAACCGTGTCGGCGTGCGGGGGGGGCAGACAAGAAAAAACCCCAACCGAGATCGGTTGGGGTTTCGTTGTGGTGGCGGCTATCAAATCTCAGCCGGAAGCCCTTGTGTGGAGCGGACCCTGAAAGCCGAAATTCAGGAGTTGCCCCCAAAGTTGCCCCCAAGCCGTCCCGATGCCCCGTTTCTTTCGCCTTCACCACGGCGACGCCTTCAACTCGCGCAACTGCCGCGACAGCTCGCGTAGCCAATGGTGTTCTTCCAATCGCGGAAGCGTGAACGACAGGGAACCGTCACGGTGTCCGGCCATCGCGCCGGACTGGCGCATGCCCCACCTATCGCAGCACGCCCGGAAACCGCACTTCCATGCGCGCCATGAATGCGCATATCAGGTCATCGCGCAGTTCAACTTCACGCCACCATGCCGCGCGCAGGCGGGCAAAGGTCGTGGCGTGCATCCCCTTGGGCTTGGGGCCGTGCCCGTAGTGGTCTTGTTGCCAGCCCATGCGCTGTTCAATCGCCCGTGTGCGTCGCCAACTTCGATCAATCGCATCGCATCGGGTAGACGGATACGCCAGCCGCGCGCAGGTGCGACAGGTAGGCCAGCCGTGCGCGTAGAGGGTCATGCATCGACGCTGGCAGCGTGGGCAGCGGAACCACGCGCGCAGGCCACCAAAGCGGCAGGGTGCCCATTCCAGTTCGATGCGCTGGCGAATGTCGCGTTCGCCATCGGCAAAGCGATAGCGGTAGTTCAGCTCGACGGCGGTGGCATCCGGCCGATGCCCCGGTGCGCAAGGTCGCGGACGTGGATATGCGGCGAGTCGCAGGTGCGGGCATGGGTGGCGCGCCTTCCTGCCCCGTAGCGGTTTCCGCCCTTCATCGTTCGCTCACTGAAATCGAAATCTCTTGCAAAGTTCAGCCTTCGGCCTTGCCCATCGCATCCAATCGGCGCAGTTCATCGGCTACGGCTTCGGCGGCGTCGCTCTCGAAATCCAGCGCGTGCATTCGGTGATGGCGTGCCAACCGTTTGGCAACATCGCTTCGGCCCGACAATGCGTTCACCACGACAACGGCAGGGCGCGCGGCATCGAAGCCGGGTTTGCCTATCAGGTAGGACGCAAGGAATCCGCGTGCCGTGGCGTCGCCAGACTTCGCGGCTTCGACGGTTGCGGCAATCACTTGGTGCCAATCATCCAAGCTCACAGCATCCAGCATCGTGCGCATGTAGTCGGCTTCGACACGGCGCGGCGTGTCCGGGTTCTTGACGTAGTGCAGGCGGGTAGTCTTTGTTTTGCTCATGGCGCGATACTCCTGTTCTCGGCCTGATTCATCAGGGTGAAGTCTCGGCAGGCGTGCCGTTCGCGCGCCCATCGTCCAGAGTGCCCGAGACTGCACAAACCGCGCCCGGCTTCGGGTGTGTGCGGTGATGGCTGGAAGTGCAGGCATTCGCCACAGGTGGCAGCAGGGCGCGGCGGTGCCTTGCCGGTGCGCAGGCGATACAGGCACCACGGGCAGGACGGCAGGCGCGGCCAGCCGGCCAGCATGGGCGCGGATTCAATGATGCCCGGATGCACGCTCACGGCCCCGCATCCAGTACACAAGGCGCGCGCGGTGTAGTCCGGTGGTGTGCGCCCGGCTTCGCGCTCGGTGATGCTTGGCAGGTCTTGCAGCCAGCGGCACAGGGTTTCATCGTCCACGCCTTCGCAGGCGTCCACGTCGGCAGCCGTCAGACTTATCGGCATCCGGCCACAGCACACAATGTCGGCCTTGCAACGGCGTCCAGTCGGCAGCATCGGCGGATGATGCGGAACCGCTCGTGGTGGTGATGATGCCCAGCCCGGCTAGGGCATCGGTACAGCTTTCGCCCTCGACGATGAAAACCGACGCGGCAGGATCGGCGGCCAGCAGTTCGGGCAGGCGGTAAAGCGGCTTCCCGGCCTTCGGTGCAGGCGGCTCGCCAATCTTGAAGCCCGCTCCGTTCGCGTGCATGGGCCGTATCCACTTGTCACCATCGGCGGGACGCTTCAGGCGGATGCGCCAATACAGCGGTGTACCATCGGCGGCTTGGTACTCGTGCAAGATCAGAGCGTCGCCTTCGCGCAACAGTTTCCGCATCAGCCGGCGCGCGGCGTCCTTCGGACTCTCTACAGCCGCGCTCATGGTTGCACCCCCAGCAGTTCGCGCACGGCTTCGGCAAATGGCTTGCCGGTAACGCGCTCGTGAAAGGCCACCATGTCGCCGGCCCCGCAGCCGGCAAAGCATCGCCAGCCGCCACGGGTGCCAGTCAGGCAAACGGACAGGCTCGCTTGTTTGTCATCATGGAACGGGCAGCGGCCTTGCGCCCATCCTTGCGCGTTCGGTTTGCCTACGGTCACCACTACCTGGACGGCACTGGGGACATCGTATTGATCTACCCAAAGACGGACGCCTTCACAGAACCGTTGCCCGTCTTTGACTTTCCGAAGGCCATCGGAATGCGCCTTTGGGTGCTGCCGTTTTGCCTCAAGGAGCGTCGCCTGAGGTTGCCGGCTTCCCCGCAACTGCAGTCGGTCTTCGTTGGGGAGAACAGCAATGCATCGCAGGCCGAAGACTTCAATACGGTACCGGCTTGACGGAAATGAAGAGGGAACACGACAGTGGCACTTAACCTTGGCAAATCGGTCGTCGACTTCCTGACCGCGCACCCTGAAGAGAAGTTCTCCGCCCGGCAGATTGCCGAGTGGCTCGTCGCGACCTTCCCAGACGAATGCAACGCCAAGAAGGCCAGCAGCCAGGCTCTGGAAACGGATGCGGACCTGCTGCAGCAGTTGGTGGCGGAGATCGGTTCGCAGCGCCCGCGCCTGCAGAAGAAGCATCCCGCCCTCAAGACGACCGAGGGTCGGCCCCGGAAGTACTACTTTTCAGAGAAGTCCGACAGCGCCGAGGTCGCGGCGGTCGAGAACACCGGTGTCGAAGCTCCTGTCGGCAAGGAGCAGGCCAAGATCGGCGAGCATGGCCTTTACCCCTTGTTGGCAAGCTACCTGTGGGCGGAGTTTGGGGTGTACTCAAAGCGCATCGACGAAAAGCGCTCGTCCAACAAGCGCGGGCCGAACGGCAACCGCTGGCTCTATCCTGATCTGGTTGGCATGGAGGACCTGGGCGCTGACTGGCACCAAGAGGTCAAGGACTGCGTCAATCAGTACTCGGACAAGCGCACCAAGCTGTGGTCGTTCGAGGTCAAGCTGCTGATCAACCGATCCAACGTCCGAGAGTGTTTTTTCCAGTCCGTCTCGAACTCATCATGGTCCAACTTTGGCTACCTGGTGGCTGCCGAGATCGAGGGCCAGGACACGTTGAAGGAGCTGCGGATGCTGTTCGCAGCCCACGGCATTGGCCTGATCAAGCTGGACGTCGAGAACCCTTCCGAAAGTCAGGTTCTGATCCCCGCCAGGGAGCGCGGTGAGATCGATTGGGACACCGCCAACCGGCTGGCAACCGAGAACAAGGACTTCCTGGAGTACGTGAAGCTGGTGAAGCAGTTCTACCAGACTGGTGAGGCACGGCTCTTCGCTGCGCAGTAGAGCGCCATGAACCAGTAGGTGATCACCGGGCGGACGCTGATGGACAGGGCGTCGGCCCAGCGCACTCGGGACCGCTGGCCCTGGGCGGCGACCGACTCCCGCAGGGCCTCGATGGCACCGACGTTCCACGCCGCATCTGCGCCGGCGCCAATCTCCGTCATGCGCTGGGCGCCGCGCAGCTTCTCGAACTCCAGCGCCTTGTCCTGCATCGCGAGCTCGTGGCCGCGCTCGCCCTTGCGGTCCAGCCACTTCAAGACCTCAGGCGCCAGACGGAAGGCCCCGCCGAGGAGGCCACCGAGAAAGGTCTCGATCATTGGCCGCCTCCCATCAGCTTGAGCTTGATGGCGGCGCCGATCAGCAGGATCGCCAGGATGCCCGTCGTCGTGACCTTGATGGTCGTCTGCCACGCCGTCTTGCGGGCGTCGCGCCAGGCCTCCAACAGGTCGCGCAGCTCGTGGATGTCGCGCGCCGCGTGGGTGCTTTCCAGGCCAAGGTGGGACAACGCGCGCTCGGCACCGCGCTCGGCGGCACGGTCGAGCAGTTCGTCGAAGTCCTCGCGGCGCAGCAGGAGCATGTTTTCCACAAGGGCGGCGGGTTGTTGTTCGGGTTCGGTCATTGCAGGTCTCCAGAAATGCGAAACCCGCCTGATGCACGTGGCACCAAGGCGGGTTCAGGGGTGATCAGGAAGATGAGTTTCAGATTTCGATGATTTCCAGCGTCAGGCTGGGTGCGCTACCTTCGATGACGTCATCACGCACGAACACCTTCTGGCCGATGGCAGCGCTGCCGCGTGCGCGGATCAAGCCACCGCCGGGCAAGGCAACGGTCACGACGCCGGAGCCGACGCCCACTACCGTGCCCGCCTGCAATGGCGGATCAGGCATGAGTTGGCGAAACTGCTCGTAGAGGTTATGCATGGCTCTGCACCCCCAAGGTCTGCCAGACCTCCGGCATTCCTGCCTCGACTTGCGTCGAGCGCACGATGCCCAGCCTCGTCACGCTGCTGTCCTGGTACTCGACGAACGCACCCGGCTCGATGATCCCCGTCTCGGCCAGCACCGGCAGGCGCAGGCTCACCTCGATCTGTTGCCCGGTATCGGCCAGAACCGAAATGCCTCGCTGGCGCGCCGCAGCGGCTTCGGTGATCAGCGCATCGACCACCATCGGGGCCAGCACATCACCGGCAGTCCCAGCCCGGCTCACCTGCCCAAGCACACCGACATCCTGGCCGGACACGAACACGCGGTTGTAGCCGGGCTTCTCTACCCAGCGCAGCGACTCGCGGGCCACCGCATCGACGGGCAGCACGAAGTCTGGAGTGACGGTGCTCCACTCCCACGGCGCGACCGGATACCGGTGGCGCACGCGGATGCTCTGGTCGGACGGGTGCGGGATCAGGTAACCCCCAGCCGCACTGGCAATGGCGACCAGGGCTTCCATCCACGTGCCCTGCTGGGTGAACACCCCGGCAGGGACGTTCCAGTCGGTCAGGCCCCAATCGATGCTCCAGCCCAACGGGATGCCGTTGAGCGTAAGGACATCGTCCATCAACTGCCGCGCCGTGCGTGCCTGCGCTTGCTGGAAGTTCATCACCGGCGCATAGGGCGCGGCCAATACGGCGTTGCGCCCTCTTCCGGAGATGCGGATGCTCGCGTCGCCGAACACACGCTCGCGGCTGATGCTCTCGGCCAGCACGCGAAACGGCTTGCCGTTGACGCTGGCTACCAGTTCGACCGGGCCGCCGTTGCTTCCGGGGGCGACGAGGGCTTCTGCGGCGGCGGGCAGCAGCGCATCGAAGCCCCACGTCCAGGAGGCGGCATCGAGCGCCAGTGAAAGGCTGAACACTGGCACCGGCAGGCCATCTGGCAGCCGGTGCAGGGTCACGTTGTTGATCACGAAATACACCCTCCGAACGGGAACGACCACCGGCTCCCCATCGGGAGGTGGCGGGGCGATGTGGTTTTCACAAACGAACAGCAAGTGGCTGTCCGCAGGGGCCAATGCCGCGAACAGCAGGTGGGTACTCGGCGTGTAGCAAGGTTGTGGCGCGGGCGGCTCTGGGATCACCCAGATGCTGATCCCCGGCGGTGGTGGCACGGCATCCTGATACCGGCTACGCCAACCCCACACGAAGGCACTCGCGCTCTGAAAATCACTCCCTTGGCGCTGGGTGAGCTGCCGCGCGGTTTGCCAAGGGCTCACCCGTCCCGCGCGCTTGGTGCGGTCGCCGTCTTGATGACGAAACCTCGTCGCATCGCGCAGGCGGGACGCGTTCTGAAACAAGCTCAGTCGAGCCAATTCGAGATACGTGCCATCCTGATGCGCGAACCACGTCAAGTCGTGGAAGGGCCGAGCCTGTTGCTGGCCCGTTCGATGCTGCGAAGGCAGCGAGGCCAAGATCGGGGGTAACCGATGATCGACGCCTTGATGTGCGGCAATCGTGCGCCGCCAGAACGTCTTCCAGCCTGCGGGCGTGGCCGTCGCATCCTGCTGGCCCTGCGCTGCGCCGTCCTCGCGCTGCACGGCCTGATGCCACTCGTGCGCCGTCTGGCCCACCGTCGGGCGCTGCGTGCGCGAGGCGTAGCGCACCTCGCCGGTCAACACCACGCCGGGCAGACTCGCCACACCGACGTTCAACGGCACGCTCGGGCGCAGGATGAGCGTGCTGACCGTCAAACGCGGCAGCTCGGCCAGCACCTCCAGCCGCGCAGCCGGGATGAAGGCAATGCTTGCCACCGGCAGCGGCAGCGTGGCCTGCACCAACAAGTCGTTGCGCGGCGGCACGTAGTCCGCGCCGAAGATCAGATCGGCATCGGTGGCGGCGGGTTGGTCGTACAGCAGGTCGACGTTCTGGCCAGAGTTCGAAGGCATCGTTCACCCCACGACCTCAGCCCAAGATGGCCGACACCATCCGGGCGTCGCCGCCCAGATAGAGGTTGGTACTGGCGAGCTTCACGTCGCCCGCGCCATCGGTGCCGCTGCAATCCAGATCGAGCGCCGTCACCTCATTGCCGTTGACCAGCCGCGCCCAGGTGGCGATGCCGGTCGCGGCGATGAGGCCGTCCTCCTGCTGGGTAAGCGTGAGCAAGCCGCCTGCAATCGTCCCTGCGGGCTTGGTGAGCGCGATCTCCACCAGCATCGCGCTCGTGGGCGTTGCTGCCGGATTCGGCGGACGCGACCCGCCATAGATGCGCAACCGCGCGGGGTTGCTGCCAGCGTCGAGGAAGGACAGCGTTCCCGCCAACCGCGCCTCATTGTGTTCTTGCGTGATGGCAACGGTCATGGCATCGCCTCCGGTGTCAGGTTGTCCGCGATCACGGCGCGGTACATGTTTTGATAGTCGGACGCGACCACGGTGTAGCGCTGCGCCGGGTCGAGCCGCTCGAAGCGGTAATTGCCCTCCGCATCCGACCAGACCTCGGCCACCAGCTGGTGCGTGTTCTCGCTGTAGAGCAGCACCTGTCGCACCAGCGGTTGGTCGGGTTGGCCCTTTTCCTTAATGGTGCCGCTGATCTGGCCATTGCCGCCGAAGTAAATGTTGCGCCGCGCGCTGGCCACACGCTGGTACTGACGCGGGTGGGTGCCGGGTTGGCTCCACTGATCGGAGTTTGGGCTGGCCCAACGGGTCAGATGCGGGGCGTGCGCGCCTGGCGGTATTTGCGCCAAGGTCAAGCGCTCGTGCGGGCTGTTGGTCAATTCCTCGGACTCAAGCAGATCTCCGATGATCCAGTCCTGCACCGCGTCCACGTTCACCTTGCCCCACTGGATATAGACCGTGGCACCGCGCTGCACCGCATCGAGCCGGTAGTCGCGCTCGTCGCCCGAGCCAGACCAGTTGAAAGGGTTGGCACCAGGCAGGTTCTGGCTGGCGAGGAAAGGCACGATGGTGACGGTAATTTGCGCCTCGCCCGTAGTACCCCAGCTGTCCTTGCCGCCCGCAGTCGTCCAGACGGTTTTGAGCTCGTAGCTGTTGCCTCCGATGGTGAAGGGCTTGAGCGTGATGCCCGTGGGCGAGCCGTTGTCGTAGCCCGTATTGCAGGCAAAACGCAGACTCAGGGGCTGAGCGGGTGCAAAGCCGAGCTCCACCTCGCAGGCAAAGATGCCCGCCACAACCCAGCCTGCGTAGATACCCAGATCCACAGCACCAGCCCCCAGCGCCTGCAAGGTCTGGATCAGGCCATCGGTGCTGGTGTAGGCATTGCCGCCCAGCATCAGCCAGCCATTGGCGGTGCTGACCTGCACCCCGGTAGTCCAGTCGAAAGCATCAGCTCCGCCGTCGCTCCACGGATTGCCGTCCTTGCTGACGACGAAGTTGTTGTTGAAGGGCACGGCGTTGCCCACGCCCAGGCGCGGTAGCAAAAGTACAGTCACGACCTACCTCCAGGGCCCGGTGATGTCGAAGGCAATCTGCGCGCCTTCGGTTTCGTTGCTGTACTGGGTCCTCACCAGCAAGAACTTTCGGCTAGCCTGGCCGACGACGTTGTCAACGATGGTCTGGTCGCTGTAGGGACGGTCTTGAGGCATCCACAGCATCCCCGGCATCAGGCCGCGCATATGGCCGGACTCCTCGCGCACGTAGGTCGGCAGCAGCCACAGGCTATAGTCCGGGCCGTTGGGAAACGGCATCGGCCCGCGCCCACAGACCTGGCTGGAGTTGTTGGTGTTGAGCGACGTGACACCAAAGCGCACCGGATTGCCGATCTGGGTGTGGCCGCGCAGCAGCACCTTGCCGGTGAACTCCAATGACTGCGTAAAACCATAGCCGTTGTACTGGCCCGGATAGCTGCTGTACTGGCTGTTGTTGCTCCAGTACTGGTCATCGGCGCACAGCACCGTAGCGTAGTTGTCCCCGGGCTTGAAGCTCTCAATATCGCCAAAGCAGTAAAAATTGCGTCCGTACCAGCCGTAGCCAGCGGCATTGGTCACGAATAGAAAGAACAGGCGGTCATCGCCCACCAGCACCCAGTTGCGGCTGCCCGCACCGCCGTCGCCATAGGTGTCGTAGCCACTGGTGCGGGCGTGGTACCACTTGTGCCAACCCCACTGATTGGTCTCGACCTGCTTCCAGTTCTGCGTCGGTTTGTTCGGGTCAAACGGGGCCTGCGCGCCGACGATGGTGTCGACGTCCGACAGACCTTCGACGATGCCGACGTTCGCCCACTTGGCCCAGGTCATCGTATAGCCGGGCGTCTTGAGGCTGTCGTCGATCAGCAGCAGGTTCTGTGGTGAGGCCGGGTTCTGGCTGCGGTAGGCCGCCTTGTTCGTTCCGCCGAAGGCCTTTTCCCAACCCAGGGGTGCCACCTTGGCCGAGAGGCTGGTGGCGCTGGTCGCGGGCGACACGGGGGTGCCGGTCACCGCGTAGGTGAAGCTGGTCGCGGTGGCTGCGAGTACCCTCACCTCGCCGTTGTACTCGGGTTGGTCGGCACCAGCGATCTCGACCACCTGCCCCACCTGGTAGGCGTGGCCTGCCGAGATGGTTGCCGTGGCAATCCCTGCCGTGCTGGTCAAGGTGTCGATGGCCTTGAGCGCGAAGCCGTTGACGAGGCAGGCGTCGAGCATGGTCACTAGATCGCCCCAGTTGTTGGCGATCTGCGGCGCGCCCGTCATTCCGCTGTTGAAGTATTTGACGGTGAGGTCGGTCATTTCGATTTCTTCCTTTGGTTCAAGGCGTGTCCACCCACGCCCTTACGGCGTGTCGACATCCCCGCGAATCAGCAACGTGAAGTGGTCGTCGGGTACGGATTCCGGCCCCTGCTGCACGGTGCGCACCACCCAGACCGGGAACTGGCTTCCGATGGTGTTGAAGCGCAGCACGTTGCCGGTGGCCCAGCCGTTGCCCCAGCCGAGCGCGGGCAGACGGAAGTACGGCACGCCGGTCGCCGGGTTGTTGGGGGCGCAGTCGGCGCTGGTATTTCCGGTGGCGATCACACCTACGTTCTCGCCGATGACCTCGAACGAGGTGCTGTTGGTCATCCGAACCACCCAGCGCTCGGTGAGCGCCCCGCGATTGGTGACCGTGATCGGGTACTGGGTGTGGTTGAAGGTGGCGGTGGCGGCGCTGCCGATCAGTTCATCCGACCAGCTTCCGTTCCAGGTGCTCTGGTCGAACACGAGGTTCACGCGGGCGAACAGGTCACCGGCCACCAGCGCACTGGAGACAAAACTGCCAGAGACCGGATCACCGGGACTGGCCAGCGGATAGGCGTGCGTCAGCGGGCGCGTGAAGCTGATCTCGCCGTTGATCTGCACGTCGCGCACCACGGCCATGTCCTCGATGCGGTGCTCGATGGTCACTGGCTGGCTGTAGCCAGTCACGTCGGTGAACGTGACGGTGCCTGCCTCCAGATCGGTAACGTAGCCTGTGTGGATCACCACGCCGTTGTGGCCGACCACACGCACGCGCGACAGACGCACCCGCGCGCAATCGATGGTCTGGCCGTTGCTGACCGAGGCAGTGATGCGACCGGTATGGCCGACGACGGCGAAGCCTCCTGGACGGAAGATCGGCACCCGCCCGTCGCTGGGCAGGCGTACCGGGTCGATGCCCAGCAACGCCGCATCCAGGGGCAGATAGCTGTAGGCCACGGCGCTGTAGCGCAGGCTGGAGGCCGCGACCGGCTCTGGCCGGAAGATCTTGCCGTCTGGCCGCACGTTCTCGGCGTCGAACCACGGCTCGCTCTCGTTGCCCGCCGCCGTCACCACAGTGCCAAACCGCACCCGCACGAGGCCGGTGTCGTAATCGACGCTGCCGATGACGCCAGACGCGGTGATCGTGCCGTCGATGCCTGCCGTCACGGTCTGGGTCCCACCCACCGCGCGGGCGAACTGGATGGAGAGCGATCCTGGGCGCAGTGGCGCAGCACCGGTGCGGAACACGTACTCGCTGGAGATGTTCTCGCCCACAGTGGTCACGCAACTGGCGCGCGTGATGCTGTTGGTCGCGCCCGCCGACCACGAGGTGAGCGTCACCGCACCAGAGAGGTAGTTGATGCTGCCGCGCGTGACCCAGCCGCTGGGCGTGAATTCGCGCAGCGTGCCCTGACCGTTGTCACCCCAGGGTTGGCTGCCCGCGATGGCCAGCAATACGGTGCCGGTCACCACCTGTGCGTTCACGCCGGGCACCAGCCGAAACGATGGGCTGAACGCGAACGTCTCGCTGTGGTTGCTGGTCGAGCCCGCGCTGTTGTAGCGAAGCTTGACGTAGCCAGACTCGTCGTTCGGGTAGAGCGACGGCGCATCCACGTAGTTGATGCCGCCGTAGTTGAGGCGGAACATCTGGCCCACGCCCGACGCCCAGCCAAGGCGCTGCGCCCCGTAGACGGGACTTGGAATCTTGACAGTGACGTCGGGCTGGAACTGCACCGCCCCGGTGGCGTAGTTGACGCTACCGATGACTTGGCCTGCGCGCAGCACATTGCCCGCACCATCGTCGAGGGCGTATTGCATGGGATCGACCCCGTTCCACAGGCCTAGCCCCATCGCCTGAATCTGCTGCAGCGTGTAGACCCCGAGTACGGCGGTGTCCGTCAGGGTGTTCCACTCGATCTCCAATGAACCCGGCTCGATGGAGCCCAGGGATGCAGTCACCGGCACCTTGCCCTGACCATCGCGCGAGGGGTGCGCGAAGCTGTCTTCCTGCTTGGGGCCCGCAACGTAGTCCACGGTCAGCAGCGCGCCGACGGGCGGCAGGACATTCGGCGCGAAGCTCAAGAGGTTCCGCGCGACGTTCAGGCTGCCGGTGGCAGCGCCACTGAGCTCGCCAGACGTGGTGGCGGACGCCGTGCGCGTGCCGGTGCCGCTCTCGTGCGGCCAGGTGATGGTGAGCGCTCCCGGCTGCACGCTCTTGCCTTCGGGCGGGGCGAGCTGCAAGGCCTGCGACGCCTTCAGGGCGGCGGTCGGCTGCTGCGTTTCCTGGTTCGGCACGTTCCACGTCAGGATCAGTGACGAACCCACGTCGGGCAGTGCCCCCAAGGTCACGACGAAGGCCCCGGTGTTCTTGTTGAAAGTGCCCGCGCCGTAGCTGGCGTCCAGACCTTTGAGCGAGCCATTGCCGCCCTCCGACAGCACGTACCAACGGCCTTGCGCCATGTAGCTGATGGAGAGCGTGCCGGGTTGCGGCACCGGGTTCACGGAGCCGACGTAGGACTGGCTGCGCGATTCCGGCGTGACCGCGATCTCCGCGCTTTGCGGCGCGCGCTGCAGCTGTGCAGCAGGTGTGTAGGTGATGGCCTTGCTGTTGGACATCGAGCCGGAGTTCAGGCTCAGGATGCCGTTGGCGTAATCGATGGTGCCCAGCGTGCCGCTGGTGGTCTTGAGCAGGCCCGCGTCGTCGAAGATCGTGACGCCGTCGGTGACGATGGACAGCGATCCGGGCAGGCAGCCGCCGGGCAGATTGAACTTGAGGGTGGTGTTCCAGGCGTGGCTGGCCGTGTAGCTCACGGATGCCGCGCCCGGCACCGGCAAGCCCGCTGCGGCATACGGCGGCACGAACGAGATCGGCGTCTCGGTCTGGGCGCTGGGCACGAGCTGCGTGTAGATGGACGCGCCCTTGATGGTGAAGTCGCCCACATTGGCAGCCTGCGTCAGCGGCACGACGCCGACGTAGGTGCCCGCATCGGCCACCACCGTGTCGCGTACCTTGGTGCTGTTGGTTGCACGCGTGAACGTTCGGCTGGCGGGCGAGCCCGTGAAATCAAAGCGCAGCGCGTCGCTGATGGCGACGGTGACGACCGCCGCCTTGTAGTCCTGGTCGGTGTTGTATGTGAAGCTGCGTTCGACCACCGACACGGCGGTGGCGCGGATGTACTGCTCCTTCTGCGTGGGCAAGCCTTCGTTCTCGATCAGGACGAGGGTCTGGCCAACGTTGGGCACGGCGTCGCTCGAGCGCTGGAAAAGCTGCACCACGCGTTGGCCCGCAATGTGGTTCTCGAACAGGTAGCCCGCCCACTCAGGTCCCTTGTTGAGGTACGCCTCGATACGGGTCTGCGCCTGCTCACGGGTATCGAAGGTCTTGCGGGTGGAAAACAGCGTGACGCTGACGCGCTCGTCCTGCGGCGGCTCAGCCACGATGACGTTGGCCCCGAAGTAGGTGTCGGTGTCATCCGTGGCCACTTGCACAAAGCTCTTGCGCAGGTTGACACGGCCTCCGGCGCGATCCAGCTCGGAGATGTCGGGGAAGATGGCGTTTGAGACGCCATCGGCAATCACGAGGCCCGTGGGCGCGCCGCCGCCTTCGGGCACGTCCGCCATCACGGCGGACTTGAGCAGCTTCACGTCGCCAGATTGAATTGGCATCAGGCAATCTCCAAAAATCGAAGGGTCAGGCGGTAGAAGTCATTGCCGGATCGCGCCGGGATGCCCAGCACGGGTTCGGCCTCGATGGCGACCTCCTGATGGCGGAAAGCGACCGTGAAGACCCGGCCATCGGCGAAAGTAAGTTCGAAGCGGCCTGTGTTGCCGCCCACCGGAATCGCCGCCCACGCGCGCAACTGCTCGACGGCGGCACGCGTCACCCAGGCCATATCGGGTGCTCCCACCAGGGTGATCGGGCGTCCTGCCTGCCGGGTGGCCGACTGGATCAGCAAGGCCCCGGTGATCAGGTACGACGCATTGGCGACCGCAGGCGACCAAGCGTGCTCGTCGCTCCACAGCAAGTCGTCCGGCAATGGCAGAGCCACCCCGGTGTCGAGGTTCTTCAGTTGCATCGGGAAACCCTCAGGCAGAGAAACAGGAGCGCACGGTCAAGCCGTGCGGGCGCGGGCGGCGTCCAGCAGTTGCAGCAGTCGCGCTTCGTCGCGCGCATCGACGGTGGCGTTGACCTTCTGTTGTCCCGAGGACAGCTCCACGCGCACGGTGCGGGTGGGCGTACCTTCGGGCAACGAGGGACGTGGCAGGCTGCGGCTTGCGGGCTGCACCAGACCACCCGAGGCAAAGCCCTGAATGCCCGCCAGCGCACGCCCGGCCAGTGCCTGCGCCGGAGCGCTCAGGTTGTTGATGGCTTCGAAGAAGCCAGCGCCGTAGCGGGCGACTGCCTGCCGGTTCACGACGAACTCGCCCGGGGTGAGCATCGCCGGGACGGTGTCGGATTTGGCTAAACCCCCACGGGCAAAGAACTGACCGTCTAGAGACTCCATGTAGTCGATCAGGTCGCGTTCGAAGTCCTTGCCGTACATGATGACCGTAGACATGGCGTAGCGCCAACGCTGGCGGATGCCCTCCAGTTGGGCTTTTTCGTTGGCGGTCAGGGTCTTACGGTCGACCAGTTTCTCCAGATCCCGCCGATCGGTACGTGCCATTGGCATCCAGTAGGCAAAGGTCTTGTCCTTGGCGTCCAGGCTTCCGCTGTAGTTGATCTGTCCGAGTGCCTTGATGCCCAGTTCGATCATCTTCTCGGTTTCAACCACCTCGCGATTGCGCTTGGGTGGTTGCGGGCCGACCGCGCCGCCGCGTGCAAAACGAGCGACGGAATTGGAAACTTGTGCCAGGCGCGCCAAATTGCCCGCGCCGTACTTACGCACCGCCGCCTTGCGAAGCACAAAGGCGCCCGCCTCCAGGGTACGTGGCACAGTGTCGTGGTGACCCGAACCCGGCACATTCCCGCCAGCCATCCGGGGGAACGCAGGCGCTACCGCACCGCCACCAGAGAAGTTCAGCACCCGGCCGACCATGCCGCCGGTAGCGTGCTGCTCCACCTTTTTGACGTAGATGGTGTGCGTGCTGCTGGTATTGGCGCCGTTGAGGCTCATGATTTCTGAACGGGCCGCATCGGCATTGGTGCTGACCTGGTGGCGCGACTCGGTCTGGATGCGATCAAGGGCTTTGATCATTCCGTCCACGTTGGTAATCGCGGCTTGGGCTTTTTCTGTTGCCACCTTGAGCTCGAACTGCGCGTTCTGATCGGCGTAGGTCTTGAGCTTGTCCAGTGCCTCCCGTGCCTTGGATACATCGGCATCGACCGGTAGCGTCTTGCCCTCTTTGAGCAGCTGCTCGTATTCCTTGAGTTTCTTTTCCGCCTCCTGCAGATCGGCCTGGATTTGCAGCAGGTATTCCTTCTCGGCCAGCGCCTTGTCCAGCTCAGCGATGGCCTGGTCGAAGCGCGTGGTGTCGGCATCGAGCGTGAGTTTCAGACCCTCTTGAAGCTTGGATGTAATCTGGTCGATCTGGGTTTGCGTCTGCTCCAGCGTCTGGCGGATCTGGTCTCGGGCCGTCAAGGCCGACTGGGCCGCCGTCTGGTGGGCTTTCGCCTCCGCATCCAGGGTCTGGTTGAGCAGTTCCTCGGACTCCCGGATGCGCTGGATAGCCTGGTTGACGCCATCTTTGCCCTGGGCAATCTGCGCGTCGGCCTCCCGGGTCTTTTGCGCCAACTGGGTACGGAGTTCATCGGCCTGACGCATCAGTGCATTGGCCTTCTCGTACTCCTGGTTGCGAAAGGCCTGGCGCGACTGTGCTTCGAGTTGTGTGACCTGCGATACCGCCTGTTCTGACTGTTTGCGAGCATCCTCGCCGCGCTTGGCCTCGCTGGTCTGGCTGCTGGCCACCTGTGCGGCCAAATCCATCGCTTTCTGCGCGAGCTGCCGCGCTTGCTCGAATTCACCATTGGCCAGCTGCTCACGGGCCTTGGTCTGGTACTCCGCGATCTGGCGTTTCCGGTCCTCCGTGGCCTCGTACTCCGTCATGCCCTGGCGCCGAATGTCGCGCACGCGCTCCTCCGTGGACATGGACAGCTGTCGCTTGGCCTCCTCGATGCGCTGGACTTCCGCCAGATGCCGGTTGGCCTCGGCGTTGAGGGCGTCGATGTGCTGGCGGTACTCAGAGAGCGCCTGGGTCAGCGTCTGGCGCTTGGTGGCCAGGATGTCGTTCTCGACGCGCTGCACGTTGGCACGGCGCTCTTCCTCGGTCTGGCCTTGCCGGGCGGCGGCGTCCTTGCGCGCCTGCGTTTCCTGATCGATCAGGCCAAGTGTCTCGGTCGTCGCCTGACGGCGCAGCGTGGTTTGCTGGGTGAGCGCCTCGGTGAGCAGTTGGGTGGACTGGGTGATTTGCGCCGCCTCGGACTGCTTGGAGAGCTCGAGGGCAGATTTTTCTTGGTCGTAGCGGGCTTTGACGGCCTGGATCTGTTGCTGAAGGTTGGCCTCCACGATGGAGGTAAGCCCTTTGTAGGCTTCGGCCATCTTGGCGGTGGCGTCATTGACCTGCGCCTGCGCCTTACCGACCGCCTGTTCGACCTCGCCCAGCCGGGACTTGAGCTTCTCCAACGCAGCATGTACCGCCTCGATGCCACGTCCGACCGCTTCCTGAGTGCCTTGGCGCACGGCTTCGAGCCGCTTGGCGATTTCCTCGACAGCGGTGGCCGCCGTATTCATCGCACCCTTGGCAGCCTCCGTCCCCTTGCCCGCGTCGGCGTACATCTGCGCAAAGATCTGGTTCATCTCGGCGAGGCGCTGCTGGTGGCGCTGGGTGGCCTGGGCAATAGTGTCCGAAGTGAAGATGGCTGCGAAGGCTTCCCAGCGGTACTGAAGTTGCTCCACGCCCTTGACCAGCATTTCCACCATGAAGATGCCCGCCTTGCGGACGATCTCGAATTTCTCGGACAGCCAGGTACCGATTTCCCAACCCACGAGGAAAGCGCCCAGCACGGCAAACGCCGTTTTGAGCAAGCCCACGCTGGCCACAGCCGCCGACACCGACAGGTTGGCCGTTGCCCAGGCCGCAGATGTGGCGCTGGCGGCTGTCACTGCAGCCGCACCTGCCGTCTGCCAGGCCGTGATCAGGGCTGGGATCAGGCGGTAGATGAGCACGGCCAGACCCACCTCGGCGATGCGCTGCAGCCACTGCATCACCAACTCCAGGTTCTGCGATAGCCAGGTCAGCGCCTCGGCAAGCTTCTTCGTGAAGCCTGTCGATTCGTCCAGACGGCTGATCCACTGGCCGAAGGCATTGGACAAGCGCGTGAACGCCTGGCTCACGGTGGCGGGCAATTGGGCGTATTCAGCCGCCAGCTTATCCTTTTGGCCCATCAACGCATTGACCACCACGTCGGCAGTGAGCCGACCCTCCTCAGCCAGCTTGCGCAGCCGTCCGATCGGCACATTCAGTCCGTCAGCCAAGGCTTGCGCCAGACGGGGGCTGTTCTCAACGACAGAATTGAACTCCTCACCGCGAAGCACTCCGGATGCCAGGGCCTGGCCAAACTGCAGCAGGGACGACTGCGCCTCGGCGGCCGAAGCGCCCGAGATGCGCAGTGCCTGCGAGATGCTCTCGGTAAGGGTGAGCGCATCCTTTTGCTCACCGCCGAGCATCCGCACCGCCTGCTGTAGCTTTCCGTACAGCGTGGCGGTTTCCTGGATCGGAACGCCAATACGCTGGGCAATGTCGAAAAGCTCCTTCTGGGCAACGGCGTACTCGCGCTGGCCAGCGGTGGCGAGCTTAAGGCGAGCGGACATCATGTTCCAGGCGTCCGCGATCTGGACGATCTCCTGCACCTTGCCGCTGGCCCAGTTGATGGTCAGGAAGGCCAGCAGTTGTGTCTTGGCACGGTTGATCTGTTCGCCAAAAGCGGAGACCCCCGCATTGACCTCGGCCATTCCGGCAGATGCCTTCTGGCCGGCGGTCTTAGCGCTGCCCGAGAGTTCGCCCAGCGACTTCTCCGCCGAATCAACGGCGCGCTTGAGCCCCTCATCAGCGCCTTCGAGGGCAACGAGGACAGAGATGCGATTGGCCATTGCTCAATCCACACGTCGTAGCTGTTTTTCGATGGCTGCTGCCAGTCGCGGAACACGTCCAGCGACCAGGCGCTCGACATTCAAGCGTTTTTTGAGCTGCACGCGTGGCACCAGCACTGCAATAGGAATGTCTGCCCCGCGCTTCAATTTCTTGATCCCCTCGGCCTTGCGATAGCGGCGCTTGAAGCCCCCCAACGGCCGGTCGTGTTCCTTGATGTTCTCAGCCATCAGCACGATGTTCCCCTTGGCGTTCTTGATGAAATAGGCATTGCCACCGCGCATCAGCTCGGCGATCTGCGCCTTGAAGCGTTTGCGGCCCACGCGCCCATGCAGCGGGATCAGCATCCGGCCGGAAATAGAGCCGCCACGCTCGTGGATGCCCGACCACGGGATGCGCGAGCCGACGTAGAGCGCGGGCAGCCGACTCCGATCCTTGTCCAGCACCTTGGCGGTAAAGCCCTTGACGAAGGACTTCTTGACCACCGCCATCTGGCCCGTGACGTGGGTGCGCACGTCCTGCTTGAGCTCGGTGGCTTCACTGGCGATGCCACGCGCGACCGCCTTCTTGACCTTGTCGCGAAACTCGCCGCCCCAGCGGCGCAACTGCGCCTGCGCGGCCTTGCTATCGATGCGGATCGAGATGCGCACGGTCTTGGAGCCTATCGAGGGTCTGGTCGAGGTGACGCGAATCGCCGCGCGCGCCGATGGCGATCAGCGAGAGCAGCCGCGCATCGCGTGCGGCGTCCTCCCGCGCGGTGGCGGCGGCGAAGCCACGCACCTGCGCCAAGGTGTAGTCGAGGATGTCCGGCAGCCGGTGGCCGTGGGCAATCAGGTGCTGGACGGCGTCGAACCAGCCGTGACGGCGGCTGCCGCCGCACTCGTCCGCCCGATCAGACCGCCCATTTCTCCGTTCAGTCGCGGCATCACCGTCCGGGTAAAAAAATCGGCGTTCACCTCGATCACCTTCGCTGCCAGCAGAATCGCCTCGTCGGCGGCCAGCTCGTCGACCCACGCGCGCGGCTTGCCGATGGCAATCGACACTGCGGTCAGCAGTTCGTCACCGCGCTCGCCGAACAGCGTCAGCCAGTCGATGCCGTCGACACCGATCTGCTGCATCACCGGCGTGATCGCACGCAGGAACGAGGGCATCTGCCCGACCTTGAGTGGCTTGATGGCCACCGGCTCGCCGTCGATGACCAGTTCCACCGCCTGCGGGATGAGGGTTTCCAGATCACTCATGGCAGTTCCCATCACAGTTGCACGATGCGGCCGAACTGGCCAAGCACGGCGTCATAGGGCTTGGTGGTGTCGGCCAGGAGCGAGCCTTCCAGCTCGAACTTGTTGTACTCGTCCGAGATGAAGGAGATTTCCTTCAAGGGATCGAAAGCGACGCGGTACAGCTCGACCAGCACCTTGGCGTTGCCCTGCGCGGTGTTGATGCCTTCCAGGCGCAGGTAACGCTCGGGCAGCGCCTGCGTAAAGATGCCGATCTCGGTGGCGACGCCGTAGCTGTAGGCCGCCTTGAACGGTGCGGTGAAGCCAGCGGTATCCAGAAACTGGAGGGCACCGAAGTCGGTGTCGGCGGTGTAGTGCGTGCCTGCGATCAGCGTCGCGGGCGTGCCCGCCGAGTCGGTGACCACCAGCGCTGACACCTTGGGGTGCGCGAAGAAGTAGCGGTCGCCGACCACCGGAGCTGCGCCGCCGATGGGCTCAAAGGTCACAGTGCCTGTGCTGCCGGTGACGTGGTTGCCGTACAGCGCCAGGGCGAGGTTTTCCTTGGTGAACTCCTCGATGGTGAGGTTCACAGTGGCCGATTTCTGCTTGACCATCCGGTGATCCAGCGAACGCTGACCGGTCTGGCTCTCGTAGTGCTCCAGCACGTCGGTCTTGAGCGAGAGCTTGAGCTCGGCGACGTTGCCGGGCGAGCGGACTTCGATGGGAAGGCCGTCGGTGTCGCGCTTGCCGAGGAAGACGCGGCCCTGAAAACTTGCGTAGGTGCTCATGATTTGGATTCCTTGCGTTGGATGGTCTTGGGTTCGAGGGGCGTACCGTCGCCTTGCGGCTGGAGCTCGGGTACGGGCTGGCGGTCGTGGCGGGCAATGCCGTTGGCGATGAGCCAGTCGGCGGTGCCACCATCCACATCGAGCCGTTCGCCCGCCCTGTGGCCTTGGCCCGCGTGGGTGTGCGGTTGGGTCAGAACGATGGAAGTCATGGTTGTCATCCTTTGGCTGAAAGATCGGTGTCGAGCGTTCGGTAAGTGACGCAATAGCGCGCCGGGATCGTTGCGGCCACCGCATCGGCGTCCTCGACGTCCCACTCGCATTCCTGCTCGCGGATACCCAAGGCAAGGCCACCCAGATTCCGGTCGGCCAGCAGCGCAGCATGGGCGGCAGTGAGCAGCCGGTCAGCCTCGGTTTCCGGAATGGCGGGAGGTACCGCGCGGGCCAGCGCGACGAGGCGCACCGTGAGCTCGCGTGTGACGCGGTCGTTGGCGCGCTCGGTGATCGATTCGGACTCGGGGAACACCACCAGTGCCGGGCATTGCTCCCTGCTGATGGCCACCGTGGGCGAGCGGTGTAGCGTCGCACCGAGCGATTCCACCGGCGGTCGGACAGCCGCCATCACCGCGAGCAGGATCTGTTCGCGGATCGAGTTGCCGGACATGGCGCTACACCCGGCTGAGCTGTGCGCGCATCTCCGAGCCGTCGCCCACGGCCCGGGTGCTACGCACCTGATAGATCACGCCATCGATCTCGACTGTGTCGCGCGGAGCCAGCCCTTTGAGGACCGAGGCCGGGTACGACATCTGGTGGTCGGTGGTCGAGGCCAGTCCCTCGAACACGGTGTCGTCCGGTGCCGTGAAGCCGACCGCGTGCGTCTGCGACGGCGAGCCATCGGCAGGCTGCCACCGGCAATCCCGCAGAAGACCAGCGCTCAAAGCGGCGGCATAAACCTGCTCGACGAGACCCATCATGCAGCTACCAGCTTCACGAGCACACCAGGGCGATGGCACATCGGCAGCGGGTTGGACTGCGTGTGCAGGTCGGTGCCCCGGTCAAACTTGCGCGGCTCCTGCTTGGCGTACAGCGACAGGCCGAGCGTATTCACCGTCTCGTTGAAGTCGGCTGGTGCAAAGTAGGTGCCGAAGGTGTCGATGGTGCCGGTCGGGAAGGCGTGGGCTTCGCCTGCCTCGATGAAACGGCGCACGACAACGGTCTCGCCGATTCTCGCTACAGCTTTCCCCCGGTACTCCTCGAAGGTAATGCCGCCATAGGTGAAGCCCTTTCGCACATCGTTGATCAAGATGGCACCGTTTTGCCAATTGGCATAGGCCGTTTTTACCGTCGGGTGGGCAATCAGTGCCGCAAAGAACTCCTGCGAGCACAGCACATGAACACCAGTCGAAAATTCGCCGCTGAGACCTTCTTCGATCGCTGCTGCCGTAGCGATGCAGGCGCCTTTGACGTCACCTTTCTCGTTGGAAAACGGAAACTCGACAACGGTCTGATCGATCTCGAAGGCATCGAACAAATCCACCAGCTCCGACCCATCGGCGTCGAGGATCACACCCTTGAGCGCCCCCATGCGCAGGTGCTCCAGCGTGATGGCGTGCTTGTTGCGCATGGTCTCCAAGTGACGGGCGACGACGTTGGCGATGGATTCGGTTTCCGTTTCCGAACCGAAGGCACGCAGACCTTGCACTTCTTCCGGCAGCACCACGTCGTCGTGTGGAATGTGCGGTACCACGAAGGAGCGCAGCTTGCGCTTGCCGCGTACGCCAACCGTACCAGGCGAACCCGGTGGCAAGGTGGGCAACAGGTTGAGTACGCCGTTCATCTCCTCCACGATGATCTGGCGCTGACGCACGGGCTTGGGCGGCATCAGGTTCAGTTCTTCCAGTCGCCCATAGCGGTTGGGCAGGATGTTGATGGCGGCGGTGAGCGCTGCCATCGAGAACGCAGGATTGCTGAAGGGGTTGTTCATGATCAGGCTCCTTGACGGACGAGCACGCCCAGCGCCTTCAGTTGCGCGATGGCGGCGAGTTTTTCGGCGGTGGTGATGGCATCGGGCCACGCGAGCGCGTGGTGGGCGACGATGGCGTGGCGCGCAACGACGAGGCCGTCGTCACGGTCGATCAGGGTGGCATCGCAGGCCTGTAGCAGCACGCCAGCGGCGACCTGCGTGCCGTCTTCTGCGGACGGGTCGAGCTGTTTAAACTTCCCGGTGGCAGTAACGAGGCCGACGACCGTGCCCAGCGGCAGGTTCTGGCCCGAAGCGACCGTTACGCGGTCTCGCGAGTAGAGGTTGGGAGCTTCGTACTTGAGCAGGTCGCCCAGGTTCAGAGGTTCGGCGAGAGCTGGCATTTCAGATCTCCTTCTTGGTGGATTGCGCCGCGATCTGCTTGGCGGCGTCGATCAGCGGATTACTGGCCGCAGGGCGCGCAGCATCGGGGGCGATACGGCTGGTGATTTCGGGACTGGCTTCGGCCTGCGCCGCAAGCAGTTGACTGCGTACCTTGGCGGGCGAGGACTGGGCTTCGAGAAAGCCCGCGATCAGGTCAGTGCGCCCGGCCAGCGTGCAGGTCTGGGCGATTTCGACGGCGTCCGCCACGCTCAGCGCGGTGGCGGACGGTTGAGGATGACTGCCAGCAGGATCAGCAAGAGGCCGATCAGAAGCAGCGGGGTCGGTTCGATCATTCATGGAAGACTCCATCTGGTGGTTGCGAAGAAAGCCCGCTTGGCTGGCCGTAGCCACCTGAGTCGGGAGTGGGGAAAGCGATTGCGTGAGTTGTGTAAGCGCGTCTTCAAGGCTGCCGACGGCGTCGGCCAAACCGGTGGCGACGGCGTCCGGGCCGAAGAACAGACCCGCTTCCGTGGCGCGCACGGCGTCCGCATCAAGGCCGCGATGGCGCGCGACCGTCTCGACGAACAGCTCGTAGACGCGATCCACCTCGGCCTTGAGAACCGCGTGCGCGGCGTCGGAGAGCGGCTCGTGCGGGTTGAGGTCGTTCTTGCGCTCGCCCGCGAACACGGCGGTGTAACGAACACCGTCCTTGGCGTCCTTGACGGATTGATCGATGTGCATGGCGATGACGCCAATCGAGCCGACACCGCCGGTGCGCGCGACGAACACGCGGGTGGCGGCGGACGCCAGCGCATAGGCCGCCGAGAACGCCATGTCGTTGGCCACGGCCCAGACGGGCTTCACTTGCGACGCCACGCGGATACGGTCGGCCAGATCGAACACGCCGCCCGACTCGCCACCCGGCGAGTCGATGTCGAGCAGGATCGCAGCGACCTCGGGGCTGGTGAGCGCGGCGTCCAGTTGCGCGGCGATACCGGTGTAGCTGGCGAGACCCGATTCGGCTTCGAGGCCCGAGGTTCGGCGCACCAGCGTGCCGTGGATCGGGATGACGGCAACCTTGCCGCTCGGAGGCCCAGGCGCGCGGGCCGCAGGCGTGTAACCCACGGGCGCGGCGAGGTCGGCGAGGCCGATGCGCGCACCGAGCACGGAGAGGATGATGTCGAGTTTCGGCCGATGAATCGCCAGCGGCACGCCGAACAGGCGCGCAGCCAGATGAGGTAGCAAAGTCATGGGAATCCTTCGGGAAAGCGGTCAGGCAGCGAATCAGGGAAGCGATTGGCTACCGGTGATGTCCGGCGCGTTGGCGCTGCGGTTGGGTTCCGAGCCGCCGCCGTCCTTCGACGTGTAGCGAGGATCTGAGTCGAAGATCAGGCCGAGGTCGTCGGCGCGCTGGTTGTCGGCGGCGATCTCACGGTCGACGTCTTCGGCGTCGTAGCCGTTGGCCGAGATGGCTTCCGAGCGGCTCATCAGGCCGGCGCGGATAGCCAGCAACATCGCTTTGAATTCCTTCTCCGGGTCAACCCACTGCCAGCCCTGGGGAATCCACTTCACCCCGAGGTACTGGCGGCGACGGGCTGGCCCACCACGCGCAAAGCCCGGGGCATCCAGGGCCCCGGCGAGCACCGCCTGCTTCATCCAGGCCGCCCAGACCGGGCGGCACATCTGATGCACCAGCACGCCGTGCTGCACCATCTCGCAGCGACGCCGGAACTCCAGCAACCCGGCACGGATAGACGAGTAGTTCACGCCGGTCAGATCGCCGGTCAACTGCTCGTAGGTGATACCAATGGCGGCGGCGACCGCGCGGAACTGGGTGCGCAGGAATTCGGAGTACGAACCGCCAACATCAGCCGGATCGGAGAACTTGATGTCCTCGCCCGGCTCCAGGATCTGCAGCGTGCCCGGCTCCAGTCCGGCAAGCGCAATCCCGTCGGCGTCCGCTGCACCTTCGCCCATCAGGTTGTCCTCAGGGTTGGCGCGCGTGACGAAACCCGCGAACATCGCGGCGGTCTTCTTGCGCACCAGCTCGGCGTCGTCGTACTGGTCGAGCTCGTTGAGCTTGACCAGGGCCCGCGACAACCAAGGCTCGCCCCGGATCTGCCCCGGGCGCAGCACGCGGAACAGGTGAATGATCTCCTTGGCGTCGATGCGCACCGTGTCCATCCCGCCCTGGCCCGACATCGGAGCCAGTCGCCCGTCCTCCGGGTGCGAGCGGTACAGGTGGTAGGCCACGCGCCGCCCAAGGTTGTCGAACTCGATGCCGGAGCGCACGACGTTGCCGGACGGCAGATCGGTGTTCAGGTTGATGGGCAGGTGCTCGGGCTCCAGCAACTGGAGTTGCAGGGGCACCGACAGGCCATCCTCCGGACGGCGTGGCCGCAGGCGAATCAGGCATTCGCCACCTTCGAGCATCGCCCGACACGCCAGGGCCTGCAGGCCATAGAAGTCGGTCTGTCCCGCCGCGTCTGCTTCCTCAACCCAATCGCGCCACAGTGCTTGCACCTCGGCCTTGAACCGTTCGTCGCCAGACAGGCTCTGCGGCTTGATGCCGGTGCCGACCGCGTTGGCCACGAAGGCTTCGATACCGGCCTGCGCCCAAGCATTGCGACGGACGAGGTCACGGCTCTTGCCGCGCAACTCGGCGTTGGTTGTCAACATCGCCGCGACCGCGCCCGGGTTGCCGGGCATCCAAGCCAGCGAGCGACGGCCACGACCTGCGGCTTCGTGTACTGGCGAGGCACCGAACAACCGGCGCACCGTTTGGGAGAACCACGCCATCTCAGAACCCCTTGCGTGTGGTGACGCGGATCTGGCGCGGCGCACCGGGCAGCAGCCCGGTTTCAGCCGCCTGCTGCAGCATTCCGCGCCTAACCTCGCGGATCGCGGCCATCAGTTCGTCGACCGAGCGGTACTCGACCGTCTTGTCGGCAAAGGTCACGCGCCGTTCGCCCTTGGCGAGCGCGCTCTCCAAGGCCTGGAGTTGGATTTCTGTGTAGGCCATCAGCGGTACACCACGAGGTTGATTTCGGAGGAGTCGTCAAACGACGTTGCTGTCGTCGCGCAAGAGATATCGACGTACTGGGCCGTTTTCAGGTCGGAGCTGGCGCGCACGACGGCCAGACGCTGCTGGCCGCTGTTGCTGCTGCTGCGCGCGAGCGCCGTCCAGCAGTAGTTGGCGTCCGGCATCGCGACGGCGAAATGCACGCGGTATCGGCCCGCCGCCGTGCGCACGACGCTGGCCACATTGCGCGCGCTGGCGATCACGACCTGGCCATTGACGTAGCCGAAGCTCACCCACACCCGAGCAAGTCCAGGGTGCGTGGCGTCGATCTTGGTCTTGACCTCGAAGCCGATGTGCGCCGCCAGGGCGGCGATGCCGGATACGAGGCTCATCAGGCCAGCGCCCCGTCGAAGATCACGACGAAGTCCGTGTCGGTGTTGCCGACATCGACGGCCGCAACCGCGCCAATGTTGGTGCGCGCCTGCAGTTGCTCGGCAACGGTCAGGGTTTGCGCCGCGTCGTACCGCACACGCAGATTGACGGCGGCCAGGAGCGCGTCCAGACCCGTGCTGCCGTTCTGCAGGAGCTGCTGGATCTCGACCAAAGTGTCGTAAGCGGCGTCCGCGCCACCGAGGATGTCGGCCTTGAGCGCGTCGAGTAGCGACACGATCTTGTTCGACGAGTAGGTGGTGGAGGTGGCGATCTGGTTGTCGTCGATGGCGGTGGCGGAAAGCACCGCCGCCTTCAGCTCGTTGATCGCCGCGACCAGACTTGACTTGTCGGTGGTGGACAGGCTGGCGAGATTGCCTGCCGTCGCCCGGACGTCGTTGAACTCCTGGGCGACCCGGATGACCAGGCTCTCGATACGGGTGGCAAGACTCATTTGTTCTCCTTGGTTTGAAGGCGACGGCCATCAGCGAAGCCAACGGCTTCGGATGACGCGTCGACCGGTATTGCGGGTTCCAGAAGCAGCGAGGCCACCGCTGGGGGTGGCCTCGTTCAATTCGATGTCGTGGATGGGCGGTGGCGCATCCAGTGGGGGCGCTACCCCAAGTTGTCGCTCCAACTCCCGCCAGTGGCGTTCCTCGAAGCGATCCAGCCCCGCCGCCGATGCGGCCGCGCGGGCGTAGACGTAGCAGTCGAGCGCTTCGTTGCGCTCTCGCATCTTTTGCCACTCGCGCACCGGGAAGCCGTTGCGGTCGCGGCGGGTGATCAGTTGCTCGGCGCAGAGCTGCTGGATGAACTCGGCGTCGATCTTGGGCAAATGGACGAACCCGCCTGGAAACACCGGGGTCGAGCCGTCCTCGCCCACATCCGCGCTCTTGCGCAGGTTGTTGTAGAACTCCAGCTTGGCGATGCCAACCGTCACCGTGAAAACCTTGATGCCTCGGCGCAGTTTCTTGCCACCCTGCGACACATCGATGGCCGTCGGCGTCCCGATCAGTGCGGCACCGCGCGGTACGCCCTTGACCGCCATCACGCGCGGATCGTGGCAGGCTCGCACGAAGGCGTAAGCCTCCTGCGTGGCAAAGCCGGTGTCCAGCGCGAAGCGCGCCAGTGGCATCGCCACCCCCGAGGCGTGCGTCCAGCTCTCTGCCAGCATCGCGGCCAGCGCCTTCCACACCGCGTCCCTTGCGGTATCGCCCATCAGGACTCGGTGCTCGATGAGCCAGGACTCCTTGCCGCGCCCAAAGGCCCAGATCGAGGCCTCGATGCGATCCTTCTGGACGTCGGCCGCACCCACCAACAGCAGGCCGCCCAGTGGCACGGTGCCCATCCGATAGTCCTCGCGGCGCTCGACCAGCCGTTGCCAGTCGGGCGCTTCGCCTTCCTCGACCCAGGTCTCGCCCAGCTCGGTGTTCTTGAAAGTCTTGATCGCGGCGGCCGATCCCGACTCCTTGTTGACGGCGGCTTCCCACGCGGCAGCGATGTCACGCCAGGATCGCCAGCCCACGGGGCTGTACAGCGACGACAGGTGAAAGCCAGCCGTCTTGCCCTGTGCCATCGAGCGCCATTCGCCGTGCTCCAACATCCACGTCTTGTGATGCTCGGAAATCGCGGTTTCGCACGATTCGCAGACGTAGGCGGCGGTTTCCGGTTGCCCCTTGTCCCAGCGCAGTTGCTCGAAGCGCAACCATTGCGGGTGGTTGCAGTGCGGGCATGGCACGAAGTAGCGGCGCTGGTCGCTGGCCTCGTACTCGCGTTCGATGGCCGAGGCCCCCGAGATCGTCGGCGTCGACACGATAAAGATCTTGCGCCGGGCAAAGGTGCGCGTGCGCGCCTCTGCCAGCGAGATCGCGTCGCCTTCGCCCTCGACGTCCAGGGGGTAGCCGTCCACCTCGTCGAGGAACAGGTAGCGCACCGGCATCGAGCGCAAGCCCACCGCACTGTTAGCACCGGTCATCACCAGCACGCCGCCCCGGAACTCCTTGGCCAGGATCGTGTTGCCCGAGTCGCGGCTGCGCGCCGGTGCGATCAGTTCGGCCAACGCGGCTGACTCCTCGATCAGCGGATCGATCCGCTGCTTGGAGTTGCGCTTGGCCATCTCCACCGTCGGCCAGACCGCCATCATCGGGCCCGGTGCGTGGTGGATCACATAGCCAATCCAGTTTGAGCCCATTTCGGTCGCTCCGAGCTGCGCCGCCTTCATGAACACCACGCGCTCGATGGGCGAGGTGGGCGAGAGGCAATCCATGACGGCCTTGAGGTACGGCGTGCGGCTGGTGCGCCAGCGCCCGGGTTCGGCGGACGCCTTAGAAGACAGCATCCGGTGCCGATCCGACCATTCCGACACGGTGAGTAGCGGATCAGGCGTCAAGCCGTCGCGCCACGCGCGTTCGATCTCCTGCGCGCCTTCGTAGTCTTCCATCATCAGTCCACACGCGGGCGCAGCTCGCCCAGTTCGATCAGGTGCTCACGCACAGCTGCTTCCAAGGCGACATGCATCAGGTGGGCATCGACGCCGAGGGTGGACGCCATCTGCCCAGAGACGCGTGCAGGCCAGTTGAGCCAGGCATCGCGCTCGATGCGCGCCAGCTTGAATACGTGGGCGACGGCCTGGGCTCTATCAACCAGTTCCTTCTTGCGGTGCGCCAGCTCCACCTTGTTGAGCTGCGCCTTGAGCACCTCGTTCACGGTGCGCGCCTGCAACAGCGACGTTCCGCCTGCCGACAAGGGCGGCGCAGACGCCTCTGGCGTTTCACGTTGCGGCGTGGCGACTGTGCGTTGCGGACGCTCCTTGGTTGTGCTGGCCGCACTGGCTACCGCCTGCTCCACCTCCAGCACAACCTCCTGCACGACGGCCTTGCGCGGTTGCAGCGTGTTTTGTGCCCACTGTGCGTCGGCGGCATCCGGATCAATCGTGCCGTCGGCCAGTTGCGTGATCCGTCCGGTGTCGATGGCCTTTTTCACGGCCACGTGCGACACGCCACGGTGGCGCGCGTAGGCGCGAATCGAGAGTCCCATCGTCACTTTCTTCAATCATTTGTTCGTCGTTTGCGCAGATTGAGCTTGGCTTTGATCGGGAACAGCGCGTTCATCACGTCACGCCAACCACCCCTCGAAAGGACGAACGATGGACACCGCCAACCTCGACACCATGGCCAAGAAACTCGCCGATGCCGCACTCACCATCCTGGTGCGCACCTGCCGCGAGGAAACCGCTGCCGCCAGCCACGATGACCTGGAAGCCGCGTGTGCCGCGATGCGGGCTAAGAGCAAGCAAGTCATGGATCAGCTACTCGACGACGTGCGCATCGCGCCCTGGGCAGCAGAAAACGCCTTCCGCTGCGCTGCGCTCGATCTTGCGCAGGCAGGCATCGCCACCTTGCGCAAGGCCTGAAAGCAGGCACGAAGCCACGCGAAAAAAACCATCAAAAAACGCTTGGCTTCACTCCCGAACAGCGCGTTCATTACGTCACGCCAACCACATCCAAAAGGAGCTCGCCATGAACCAGATCGACACCATCCTCACCCTGATCGCCCAGAAGCACCTCGGCATCGACACCCTGCAAACCCGCCACGCGGACAGCCTGGATTTCCACGACACGGCTGTGTGGTGCATCCGGGACGCGCTGGAAGCCGCCTTCAAGGCAGGCGTCGAACTGGGTGCTGCGAGCCCGAAGGCCACGGAAGCCGAAATCGCCAAGGACTGATCGCCAAGCCACGAAGCCAAGCAAAAAACGCTTGGCTTCACCGCCAAACAGCGCGTTCATCACATCGCCATCCACCACTTGCCAAGGAGCAGCAAATGACCACCTCCCTCATCACCCAACTTACCCCAGCCCAGCACGCCATCCTCGCCAAAGCGATCAACACCAGCGACGGCCAGATCGAATGGTTCCCTGACCACATCAACGGCGGCGCGCGCAAGAAGGTGCTCGCCGGGATGTTCAACCGCGCCCTGATCACGCCCGATCGCGAAGGCTGGCGCGTCGCCGCCGAGGGCTACGACGCCCTGGGCATGGCACGCCCCGGGCCCACCACAGCGCCACAGGGCGCGTTGGAAACCACCACCGCAACCTTGGTCGCCGATCCCGAATTGGAGGCCGACGTGGCCGCGTGTGAGGCCCAGTGGGTCAAGGAATCCACGCCGCGTCGCCGGGAGAACAGCAAGCAGGCCGAAGTGATCCGGATGCTGCAACGCCCCGAGGGCGCAACCATCGGCCAGATCTGCATGGCCACCGGCTGGCAGGCGCACACGGTGCGCGGCACCTTCGCCGGAGCCTTCAAGAAAAAACTCGGCCTGGCCATCACCTCGGACAAGGCGCAGGGCGGCGAGCGCGTGTATCGCGTGGCGTGATTGGAACGACGAGGGAGCCAAGCAGAAAGAGCTTGGCTTCTCTCGCCCTCAGCGCGTTCATACGGGTGTCGCAACGATCACCCCGGAGAACACCATGAACGCCATCACACCCATCCGCCGCACCCTGCAAAAAGGCGACCACGTCGCTTACTACATCAACCGCACCATCAGCACCGGCCACCACAGCACGCGCACCACGCAGGTGCGCCGCACCGGCATCGTCCAGGGCTGGCGGGGTGGCAAGGTGGTCGTGCTGCACAAGGCGGGCTACACCGAGGGTTTGGCACAGGCCGATCTCTACTACGTCGAATGATGGAAACAAAGGCCAAGAACAGCTTGGCTTCTTGTTCGAGAAGCGCGTTACTACAACCATCAACAACGCACCGCACGAGAACGAAATGGCCTACTACAAAAAATTCGCAGACGCCCGCAAACACTGCCGCCCGGGGTACACCACCCTCTACTGCAACAAGATGGGCATGTACTACAACGGACGCACGTTTTGAGGGACATCGAAATGAACACGACACCCATTCCCGCCACCCAGAACGAAGCCTGGGGCTTCTGGGGCACGATGAACGAGCACGCTGCAGCCGCCTGGCCGCTGGCCTTGGCCGCGATTGCTGACGCCACCAGCCAGCCCCTCGAATCGGCAAGGGCCTTCCTCGACAGCCGCTTTGGCCGCCACTTTGCCGACGACGTGCAGAACGGACTCTACGCCGGCAAGGCCCTCAAGGACGCCATCGACTCTGCCACGCAGACGTGGATGGGCTGGACGATTGGTCGCCAGACCAGCAAGGACTACGGCATCCCGCGCGGTCTGCCTTACCTGACAGGCTTCGTGATTCACTGCGAGATCGTCGAGGAGTCGCTCGCCGCCTGATCGAGCACCGCGCCATCCGCCTCGCGGGTGGCCTGCTTCCCGGTGAAGTCCTCCCACCGGCGCACGATCACGTCAACGTACTTCGGATCGAGTTCGATCAGCCGCGCCACACGTCCGGATTTTTCTGCGGCGATCAGTGTCGTGCCGGAGCCGCCGAAGGGGTCGAGCACCACGTTGCCGGGTCGGCTCGAATTGCGGATAGCACGCTCGACCAACTCCACCGGCTTCATCGTCGGGTGCAGGTCGTTCTTCTGCGGCTTCTTGATGTTCCAGACGTCCCCCTGGTCGCGGTCACCACACCAGTGGCGTGTCGCCCCCTCGGGCCATCCGTAGAGGATCGGCTCGTACTGGCGCTGGTAGTCGGCACGACCCAACGTGAAGGTGTTCTTGGCCCAGATGATGAAAGTCGACCATTTGCCACCGGCGGCGCGGAAGGCAGCCTGCAGCACATCCAGCTCGCTGGAGGACATCGCCACGTAGATCCCGCCCCGGCAATGCCTGACGGTGGGCGTCAGCGCTTCCAGCAGGAAGTCGTAGAAGCCATCCCCCAGGTTATCGTTCAGGATCGCGCGATCCTTGCCGCGCATCTTGTCCTTGGCGCTGTTGGCGTAGTTCACGTTGTATGGCGGGTCGGTGAAGACCATGTCGACCGGCTCGCCTTGCAGCAAGGCCTCGTAGCTTGCCGCCACGGTGGCATCGCCGCACAGCAGCCGGTGTGGGCCCAGCACCCAGACATCGCCCGGGCGCGAGATCGGCGTCTCGCCAATCTCCGGCACCGCATCCTCATCGGTCTGCCCCTCGTTGTCCGGCTCGTCGCCCGCGATCAGTTCGGCCAGCGCGTCGGCGTGGAAGCCGGTGATGTCCAGATCGAAACCTTCGAGTTGCAAGGCTTCCAGTTCGATCCGGAGCATCGCATCGTCCCAGCCTGCGTTCTCGGCGATGCGGTTGTCCGCAATGACCAGGGCCCGGCGCTGCGTCTGGCTCAGATGGTCGAGCACCACCACCGGTACCCGCTCCAGCCCGAGCTTCTGGGCGGCGGCGAGCCGTCCGTGGCCAGCGACGATGATGCCGTCACTGCCCGCCAGGATCGGATTGGTGAATCCAAACTCCGCGATGCTGGCAGCGATCTGCGCCACCTGCTCCTCGGAATGGGTGCGCGCGTTGCGGGCGTAGGGCAGCAACTTGCCGGTGGGCCACTGTTCGATCTTGTCGGCCAGCCAGTTCATGCCATCACCTCGATGTCAGAGGTTGCAGCGCGCTCGGCGGCGACCTGCTCGAAGGACTGACCGGTGGCGATCAAGCTGACCGGCACGCCGGGGTGGTTCTGCTGGAAGCGTTTGATGGCGACATCCACGTACTGCGGGGCGATTTCCACGCTGCAGCAGATCCGACCGGTGCGCTCGGCGGCCAGCATCGTTGTGCCGCTGCCGCCGAAGGGTTCGAACACGATGTCGCCCGCGTCCGTGTAAGCCTCGATCACGAATTCCGGCAGTGCCACCGGGAACACGGCCGGGTGGTCGATGTCCTGGCCGATCTTGCCCTTGTGGCGCATCACGCGGATCACAGAGTCGGGGATGCGGGTGTCTTGCGTCGGCAGCCCCTTGTGCGTCCAGCCGCCCACCTCGCCATCCTTGCCGCGCATCGCGGTGGACGACCCGTCGGCGCGCAGGTGGGATTCCTGGCCTGCGTGCTTGCAGGGGACGATCTTGTTCGGCTTGCGGCTCTCCCGGTTGAAGTGGAAGACAAACTCGAAGCTCGGCGCGAAGCGGCCTGCCCAGTCGCCGGGCATCCCCGGCCCCTGATCCCAGACGTACCACGCAAAGCGCCGCCAGCCCTGCTGGCGCATCCAAGATAGCCAAGCATCCCAATACGGGATCACCTCGTTGTCGCGGTGGATCAGGCCCAGGTTGACCAGCACCTGACCGTCGCCTGCCATCGGCAGGTGCGCGAACACGCCGCGCAGCAGGCCATCCCAATCGGAAATGCCACCCGAGGTGTAGTCGCGCTGGTTGCCGTAGGGCGGTGAAGTGAAGCACAGGCGAGAGACTTCACCCTGCATCAGCGTGGCGACCACGTCCCGGTCAGTGGCGTCGCCACAGATCAGGCGGTGCTGGCCGATGGCCCAGACATCGCCGGGGCGGGACACCGCCACGACGGGGGCTTCCGGCACGTCGTCTGCGGCATCCGGTTCCTCGGTGTCCGGCTCTGCTTCGGCATCGGCGTCGGTCACGCCACCGGTGAGCAGTGCCTCGATCTCGGCATCCTCGAAACCGGTCAGAGCTAGGTCGTATCCCGCCTCGGACAGATCGGCCAGCTCCAGGGCCAGCATCTCCTCGTCCCAGCCCGCATAAAGTGCCAGCCGGTTGTCGGCGATCACAAGTGCCCGCTTCTGCGCGACGGTCAGATGGGCCAGTTCGATCACCGGCACCTGATCCAGCCCGAGCTTGCGCGCAGCGGCCAGACGCCCGTGCCCGGCGATGATGCCGTTGTCGCCATCGACCAGGATCGGGTTTGTCCAGCCGTACTCGACGATGCTGGCCGCGATCTTGGCGATCTGGCTCTCGGCGTGCGTGCGCGGATTGCGGGCGTAGGGAATCAGCGCCTCGACCTTGCGGTACTCGACGTTGAGCGTGTTCAAAGTGGAAGTCCCAAAAGCAAAACCCGCCGAGCGTTGCCGCTGGGCGGGTTGGTTGAATGAAGATTCTTGTGGGGTGGTAACTGCGCCAGATGGTGGTAACCGGGGCCGGTAACCTGGCCGACTGGTAACCTTGCCCGCGTCCTGACGCTAAAAAAGCGTCGCGCTCGCGCCCCCCGCATTGGATTCTGGCGAGGAAGGACCCCTTTTGCCTCGGGCCGCTCGCCGAATCGTCACCGCTGTCCAGAAGATAGCCGAAATACTACCTCTGATCGGCCTGCTTTGTTGCACCTCGCAGCGAGCTCCATTTTGTATCTGACCCGAAAGCGCGAGCAAATGCGGCAAGCATTAATCAGCGTTGTGAAATGCTTTGGACTGCTCACTGATCGCACGAGACGTTCAGCCGATCCGCCACCGTCCTCAGCGCCGACTGCCAGCGACGCCACGCCGTCGTTCGGTCGCAGGCAAAGCGGATCGTGATGTCTCGCCAGCCGTAGCGCTTGGCACGCATCCACACAAGGTGGCGCTGCTCGATCTCCAGCCACTGCACCCACTTCATCGTCTCCAGCATCCGGTCGATGGCTTCGGGTGTGGGTGGGAACGGTCGATAGACGTGCTCGTCGGCTGCGAACGTTTCCCACTCCTTGCGCACGATGACAGGCCACGTGTTGAAGTAGCCCTGCACACGCACAGGGGGCAGGCGTCGTCCGGTGCTGGCGGCTTCCTCGAAGCGGGCCGCCACATCCTCAATCGTCCACTCAGTCATGACGCGCCCCCCCGTACAAGCGCTCGCCAATGCGACGCACGATCTCTCGCTCGATGAAGTCCAGACGTTCGTCGGACGCGTTGACCACCAGGATGTGCTGATCACGCCAGCCACGTTCCTTGATGGCGTCCAGATCGGTGGCCTGGGGTTGCAGCCGCCCGAGGGGGCAGCGGTACTGCGGTGTGGGAACTTTCATCTCACACCTCCTGGCCGTCGTCGTGATGCTGGATCGCCCAGTGGAGCAGCGCCAGGGCATCGGCCTCGTTGTCGTCGACCGGCGCGTGCCCGCGCGCTGTGATGGAAGCGATCACATCGTCCTTGCCAGCGTTGCCCTTGCCCGTGGCGTGCTTCTTGATCGTGCCGACGGGCACGCCTTGGTACGGGATCTGGTGGTGTTCGCACCAGGCGGTGAGCGTGGCAAGGAAACCGCCGTAGGTGTGGGCAGCATCGGTCGAGACGTGGCGACGCACCTCTTCGAAGTGCAGGCAGTCGATGCCACTGGTGATGGCCTTCAGCTCGGTGAGCCAGCGCTTGAAGCGCAGGAAACGCATTCCGCCGCCTTCGAAGCGCTGCGGACGAAAGCTTTCGGAACCGCTGGTGATGTGGCCGTCGCTGCCGCGCAGCGCCCAGCCGGTGGTAGTGCCCAGATCGAGGGCGAGGATGGTCGTGGTCATGGTTTCAGTCCTTTTCTCTCTGGCCTGACGGATCGGACGGGTCTTATCGAAACATCCCATGAGGCGCGCACGCACGCGCACGTGTAGGAGTTACGACGTAGTCCGTCCGATCCGTCAGACGCGGTTGTTTCAGTCATCGGCGTAAGGGGTGTAGGACGGTGCGGGCGGGTACTTGAGGCCCACGCCCTGAAACCCGCGCAATCCCATACCGTTGCGCCATTTGTCTATGCCACGGGTGAGCAGCAGATCGGCAAAGCGCTTTTGGGAGCCCGTGAATTCCCCGGCAGCCTCAGCCCACAGCTTCCAGTCGTTGAACAGCTCGGCGGTCAATGACTTGGCGTTGGGCTCGCGCACGCAGCGCTCATCGAGCCAGCGGCCCAGGGCGTCCTCGGCTTCGAAATACTCCTCGGTGGCGTCCACCACGCGTTGTGGCGGGCTGAGTCGTCCGTGGCGCTGCCAGTCGAGACTGCCCTGCACGGCCCACGCGAGGATGCCGTCACGTTCGGCCAGGAGCTTCTGTTGCAGGTTCTTGTCGCGGCGCTCGGGCGGCACGGTGATCGTGAAAGGGATCAGGTGCAGCCTGCGTTTCATCGCCTCGTCGATGTTGCGAATGGCGGGCTTGTGGTTGCCCGCCACGAACAACTTGAACTGTGGGAAGAACTCGAAGAAGTCCTGGCGCATGAAGCGCGCCGAGATCTTGTCGCCACCGGTGAGGTTCTTGAGCTTGGACTCAGCCCAACGTTTGCCCTGTTCAGTTTCGATGGCCGCCACGAAACGCGCGCCGCGCAGTCCCGCCATATCGGTCGGGTGCCGGTCGGTGCGCGTTTCCATGAAGGTGTCCATCGGCGCATTGGTCGCGTAGTCGCCCAGGATGGTGGCCAGCGTGTTGACGAACACCGACTTGCCGTTCGCACCTGTGCCGTACAGGAAGAACAGCGCGTGCTCTTGCGTCGATCCGGTCAGCGCGTAGCCGACCATCCGTTGCAGATAGGACTGCAGTTCCTTGTCACCGCCCGTGACCTCGTCGATGAACTGCCTCCAGGTCGGGCAGTCGCCGCTGGGCGTGGCTGTGGTGATCTTGGTCATCCGATCGGCGCGCTCGTGCGGGCGCATCCGGCCTGTCTTGAGATCGACCACGCCGCCTGGCGTGTTGAGCAGCCACGGATCTGCATCCCATTCGTCGGTGGTGGCCGCGTGCCTGCGGTCAGCACGCGCCAGGCGTTCCACACCGCCGACCGTTCCTGCGCTGGCCAATTTGGCAGCGACCTTGGGGTTGTCGGCGCGTACAGCCGTCTGGCGGCAGACGCTGCGGATCAAGTCCGTGGCCGCCAACGTGTCCTCGGTGCGCCAGCGTTGCCCGTCCCACACCAGCCACTTTCCCCAGCCAGCCACGTAGCGCCAGTCGCGGTGGTAGCGGCGCGTGAAGGACAGCGCCAGCGCGTCCTCCGTACCCCAGACGGATTCGTCGCTGCTGACCACCGGATCAACGTCATCGGCCACGTCGTGCATCTGCAAACGTGGGCCGTGGGTGAGGAAGGTGGCGACATCGAAGCCCTCGGCGATGGCGTCCGCCACGTCCCAGCCCTCGGCGGCCTCTTCGGGCGGATAAAGAACGTGGCAGGATTTGGCTCCCGCCGACAGGATGGCCTGTGCCGCCTGCGAGGCGTACTCCCAGCCCGGCTTGTCGCGGTCGGGCCAAATCAGAACAGCCTTGCCGGACAGCGGCGACCAGTCGGTCTTATCGACCGGAGCGTTTGCGCCGTGCATCGCTGTGGTGGCCACGATGCCCGCGTCGATCAAGGCCTGCGCGCATTTCTCGCCCTCGACCAGCACCACCTGCGCGGCACTGATCATTCCTGGCTGGTTGTACAACGGCCGTGGATCGGGCGGTGCCATCTTGTGCCGCTTGGCATCCCAAGGGCGGAACTGCTTCCTTTCACCGGGCGGGTCATAGCGGTAGACGACTGCGATCAGCTTGCCGGTGGCGTCGAGATAGTCCCACTTGGCGGTGGCGGGGCCGAGTTCGTCAACCGGCGCGGTTTGCTTTTTGCCTTTGCGCACCGGTGCGGAACGCGCACGACCGAGCAGATCGGCGGCGGCATCGAGCACGCGCGGAAAGTCGCGGGTCACATCGATGCCGAAGTGATTGCCGATCAGCGCGTACACATCGCCGCCGGAGTTGTCGGCACGATCCGTCCATAGACCTGCCTTTTCGCCCTCAAGCACCACCTCAAGGCTGTCGCCAGGTCTACCCAGCACATCACCGATCAGGAACTTGCCCCGGCGCATCTTGCCTGCCGGGAACAGAGTGAACAGCACCGATTCCAGCCGGGCGAGCAGTTCTGCGCGCAGTTCCTCCCGCTCGGCATCGCTGACGATGCGTGGTTGGTTTCCGGTGGGGACGGCGGTGTCGTTGAAGTCGATCATTCGGCCTCCTCGACGGCGGTATCCGTATCGCCCGCGAAGCGGCTTTGCGCTGCCGCATTGCGTGCCGCCCACGCAGAAAGCTCTGACAGGCGATAGCGCACCAGTCCGCCCATCAGGTAGTGGGGAATCCGGTATTTGCTGCGCATCGCGTGATCAGCGAACCAGTAATACGGCAGACGCAGCGCGGCAGCCGCCTGTTTGGCGTCGATCATCGGTTCAATGCCAGTAGCTGAATGGGTGTTGTCGGTCATGCTTGTGTCCTCCAGCAGCGGTCTTGCCATGCACACATCCGACATTCGAAGTGGGTCGGTTCATGGAAGCCACGCGGCAGCAGTTCGCCTGCTTCCGTGGCCGAGATGACCTTCACCGCACGATCTGACATGCGCTGGGCAAGGGCTGCTTCAAAGGGCACGAGCTCGGTGTAGATCTCCATCGTGTCGGCGTTGAGCGCCGTGAAGATCGCCGGGTGCTCGTGCAGTTCGAGATAGGCTTGGTAAATCGCCACTTGCGCGGCGTAGACGGGCTTGGAGATGGCCAGGCCCTTCTTCTCCAGATCGCTCCAGGACTTGTTGCCCAGGCATTTGCATTCCCACAGCGCGGGATAGGCAAAGCCCTCCGGGCCACCGACGATGACGCCATCGACGTGTCCCTGCAGGCGACCATCGGCCACCGAGAAGCCGAACTGCTCGCCATCGGCCTTTCGGGTGCGCAAGTCAAAACCTGCGTCCCGTAGCCACGCGACCATGCAGTCCTCCATGACATGGCCACGCTCGAAGATGCGCAGCATCCGGCCCGGTGTGTCCCGCCCGTGGTCGATGGGAGCCTTGGCGTACTCGAATTGCAGCGCGCGCTCGCAAGCCACCCCGAGGCGCGAGGCCCCGAGGTACTGGCGCTCGGATTGACGGGCGCGGGCCTGTTGCAACCCGGCGTCGACCAGGGCGGTGACCCGGCCCGCGATGCTCGATGAGGAATTGAAGTCCATCATGGCTTCTTCCCCTTCGGTTCTTCCCAGGGCAGGTCGTCCTCCAGATCCGCGAACGGATTGGCGGCATCGGGTGCCAGCGGATCGGGCGTGGGCGGCAAGCCCCGAACGGGCGGAAACTTGCTGGACTCGTGGTGCGCGACCATCGCCTCCGACCAGCAAGTGACGATGGCATCGATCACCCGCAGCGCTTCGGCCTCGGAGTAGTCGCCCAGAGGCTTGGTGAAACCGATCTCGCCTGCCGCCTCGCCGAAGGACTTGAGGCATTGGCGCATGGCGGCCAGTTCGACTTCAGACGGATCGATCATGGCGACCTCCGTCTTGTCGATGCGACCTTCCTTGGCCCGCTGCCAGTTGCCGTACAGCGCGTGGAACGCGTCCTGGCAGCGACGGGAACAGAACACCCAGTCGAGCACGTAGCGGCGCGCATCGCCGGTCTTGAATCGACCGTCCGTGTGGCCGTAGCCGCGTGCTTGTCGTTTGCAGACCCAGCATTTCATCGGCCTCCCTCACTGCGCCCACGACGGTTTTCCCGTCACGGGTGCGCGTTGGGTAGGCGCTGCCTGATACGCGGGTGCCGCTGGCTGTGCCGGAGCACCGGAGGTGCCACCACCCTTGGTCTTGGGCGGCACGCCCATCAACTTGGCGTAGTCGGGGTGATCGGGTTCGACCGCGACCTTGACCACGTTGCGGTCCTGGCCCTTGCCATCCTTCTCGATGTCGACACGGGCGAGGAACTCCAGGCCATCCAGTTCGTGGAAGCCCTGAATGCGGCGCGCGGCGGCGGCCTGCGGACTGTTGTCCTGCGGGTGGACGTTGCGGGCGCTGTTGAGCGCGGCGCGAATGAAGCTGCGCCCCATCTGACCCCAGGTCGGCCCCTTCTGCGAATGCAGGCCGATGTTCGACCACATCTTGCGTTTGGCGTGGTCGCCAGCGGTGACCACGAACTCGGCGGCCAGATAGATCGAACCGGTGTCGAAGGACTCGGTGGCGTAACCGCCGCCCCAGCCTTGGCTGGGATCGTCATAACCACCGGGCTTGAGGGTCATGCGCACAGGGACAACGGTGCCCTTGGGGATCAGGTCAAAGCCAGATTGCTGCGATTCGGCGTCGTTGAAGTCGTTCCAGTTGTTGCTGGTGGTGGATTGCTGGGTCATGGCGATTACTCCTGAGATTCGTGGGATTGGGTGGTGGCAGTGCGAACGGGCGTGGCGGACTCACCCGCGCACTTGGCGATCAGTGCGCGCAAGTTGGGCGGCTCGAGCGGATCGAGGCGACCGCTGCGGTCTTTGGCGGGGAAGCCGTAGGGATTGACGGTGTGCGTGACGAAGGCGCGGTAGGTGCTGCCACTACCGTCTGCTTCCTGGGCCTTGATCTCGGCCAGCGTCACAACCTCGTCGACGATGCCGGGCAGCTCCAGTGCGGTCTTGCTGCCTTCGATCTGCGGCACGAACACCTTGCGGTTGTAGTCATCGAGCCGCTCGTCGAGGATGGCCACGAACACCACGTTCTTGCCGCGTGCGTGCTGCAGATGGGTCAAGGCGCTGATCATTTCCTGCCCGAGCAGGCCGTAGGCGCCGCGCATGTCCGGCTTGCCGGTACGGTCGCTGACCGCGCCGGGTTGCGTCTTGCACCACGCGAAGCACTGGCGCGACAGCTGCGTGATCGAGTCGAGGAAGAAGGTCTGGTAGCGGTCCAGTTGCGCCGGGTCACCGTACTTCTCGACGACGTGATCGAAGTGCGCCTGCGAAAACGCCGACTCCGGCGGCAGCGACTTGTCCGGGCCCGCGAGAAACACGAAGAAGTCGCGGCTCTCCGGCCAGGATGCCGGACGGATGGTGTCGCCGGGCCAGTCGGCGACCGCCAAGTCACCAGCCTCTATGTCGAGGAACAGCGTGGTGGCCGGGTCAAGATCCTTGAGCCGGGTGGTCTTGCCAATGCCGGATTTACCGAGCATCAGCAGCTTCACGCCCTTGCGTTCGGCCATGCGCTGCTGCGCGGAGATGATGGGAAGACTCATCACGCGGCCTCCTTCAGCTCATCGGCGACGGCGGGATTCCAGAGGATCTGGTAGCCACTGTGGCCATTGCGCGAGTACGGCATGGCCTCGCCCCATGCTTCACCCGCCTCGGTCAGTTCCCATTCGTCACGGTCGTTCCGGAACTGCAGGCCAGCCGCTGCCAGCATCTGGTTCGTGGCTTTGGCCGAGCGGTTGAGCAGCTTGCCGAGCTGGGTGGCGTTGAGCGCGCAGATCGGTTCGTTGGCCGACGGCAGCGCGCGGCGCAGCACCTCGGTGGTGATGCCCGTGTTCTCCTGAATGCAGGTGAGCGTTGCCGCCGCTGCGATGCCCGGCTTGACGCCCGGCACCTTCGCCACAGCCTCGCCGATCAGCAGAATCGCGGATACACGGTCATGGGTCGGTGCAGGCAAGGCCCCCAGCGCAGCGGGAGCGGTATAGCTGCCGGTCTTGCGGATCGCGGGCAATACCTCGTGGGTGACCCAGCGCTTGAAGCGCTTGGCGGCATCCTTGGTGCTGCCGAGGATCAGGGCGTAGAGGCCCGACTCGTTGACGTGGTTGGCGCGCTGGGTGCGTCCAAGGTTGTCGATGACGTCGCGTTTTGCGACATCATCCGAATCGACGTGTTTGGCGAGAGCATCGCGCGGATTCGACAGTTCCAAAGCTGCGCAGACGTCGGCGGCGTTGAACCACGGCTGGCCCGCGTCGTCGACCTGAACGCGCACAGCGTGCGCTTCAAACTGGAAGGGAATGATTGCACTCATGGCCATTACTCCGAATCAAGGGAAAGAGTGAAAGACGGCTTGCCGGAATCCACGGTGCGAGCGGCAGCGAACTGCTGCTGCAAGGCAGGCGGCCAGTTCGTGAAGCGGGATTCGGAGACGGACAACTTGATGTCGAGGTAGCCCTCGACCTTCTCGCCTGACGCCACGATGCGTTCGGCGATTTCGGTCAATTGCTGCTGGTTCCAGCTGACCTTCTTGGGCAACTCGAACTTGAGCCGCAGCGGGCCATCGCTGATGTGGGCGGTGCCGAAATCGCGGCCGGATTCGCGCAGCGCGGCGCGGGCCTGCTCCCCGTAGGCGGCGTCGAGCGCCGCATCGAACTTGGTGCGCGCCTTCTTGAGCCAGTCGATAGCCGCGTCGAGGTTCTTGTCGATCTCGCGCTTCTGCTCGGGCGGCAGTGCGGCCAGTTGGCTGACGGACATCTCGGCGATGTCGGCGGGGAAGATAGTCAGATCGCTCATGGCCGTCCTCCTCACTGATACGCACGGGCGAAGGTCGAGTAGCGCGCAACACGCCGCTCGAAGGCCTCGATCTCGGAGATCAGGTAGGTGACGCGCGAGCCGACCTTGCAGAAGATCGGGCCCAGCTGGTCTTGACGCCACCGACGCAAGGTGTGGACGGACAGACGCCAGCGGGCGGCGAGTTCGAACTCGTTGAGCGCGAGCAGTGGCTCACCCTCTGGCAGCGGCGGAAAGAAGGTCCGCGCGGATTGAACAGGTGCAGGGTGTTTTTGCATGGTGGAACTCCTTTTGTTTGGGAGTTCCTATTCAATTCCTCCATGTCTTGGGCTTGCGCATGTCCGTTTTTGGCTTTGACTGGCAAGCAGCCGTCGCATGATCCTTGCGGCAATTCTTGTAAGTTGTTGATATATATTGAATTTTCGCCTCTGTTTCGGATATTGCGATTTCGTTTATTTCGTTTATAATGGCTTCAATGCGTACCTTGACCCGACGAGGAGACCCCTTATGAACGCTCCCGCCATCCCCAAAACCCTGCCTTCTGCCGAAGACATTGCCCTGGCCCGAGAGTCCGGCCGGGCGCTGTCGACCGTCCTCAAGACCCGTGCTGATACCCAGCAGATCGACTTCCATGACGACCAGGGCGCAGTGCACACCGTGTCGATCCCGACGTCGGCCCTGCGCCTGCTGCTTGATGTGCTGACCGAGATCGGCCAGGGCAACGCCGTATCCATCATTCCGATCCATGCGGAGCTGACGACGCAGGAAGCCGCCGACGTGCTCAACGTCTCCCGGCCTTTCCTTGTCCAGTTGCTGGAGAAAGGTGACATCCCGTTCCACAAGATCGGCACCCATCGCCGCGTGCGTTACCAGGATGTGATCGCCTACAAGAACCGCATCGATGCGGAACGCCGCAAGGCGCTGGATGAGTTGGCGGCCCAGGCCCAGGAACTCGGCATGGGGTACTGACTGGATGAGTTCGCACTTCACCGTCGTCTATGACGCCTGCGTGCTCTACCCGGCACCGTTGCGCGATCTGTTGATGCATCTGGCGCTGTCGGATCTGTACCGGGCGCGCTGGAGTGACACGATCCACGACGAGTGGACGCGCAACGTGCTGGCCAGTCGGCCCGATCTCACAGCCGAGCAGTTGAACCGAACACGCCAGCTGATGAACAGCCATGTCCGCGACAGCCTGGTCACCGGGTTTGAGTACCTGATCCCGTCGATCCAACTGCCCGACGCGGACGACCGTCATGTGGTGGCCGCCGCGATTCACTCGGGCGCGAGCCTGATCGTGACCTTCAACCTCAAGGACTTCCCGCCTGAGGCGCTCAAACCCTACAACCTCGTGGCCCAACACCCCGACGACTTCATCGTCGACTTGCTGGATCTGTTCCCGGCGGGTGTGTTGGAGGCCGTAGCTCACCATCGGCGCTCACTCAAGAACCCGCCCAAGACAGCAGATGAATACCTGGACACCCTGCAGGCGCAGGGCCTGACTCAATCGGTGGCGGTCATGCGCCAATGGACTGTGGCCATGTAAACGGCCGAAGGGAGAATCAATGGGCAAGAAGACCCTGACCAACGCGCATTGCCTGCTCGAACTGATCGAGAAGGCGCATGTGACCAACCTCAAGCGCTTCAGCGGTCTGCAGGAGTGTCAGGCACTGGCCCGAGGATTTGACTGGTCACAAGACGCGGAGACACTCCCCACCGCACTGATCGAGCACGTCCGGCACCTTCGCAAAGAGCAACGTGACCCCGCCGAACGCGAGGCACTGCGCATCCTGCGCCTGGCTTCGCCCAGAGGTGCGCAGATTCTCACCACCGTCGCAGACCAATTGCACGACAACGAGCTGATCGCTGCCTTTCTGGCCGAAGACGGCGGCGAAATCGGTCGTTCGGTCTGGATGCGCACCCACTCCGATGACGCGGCGCGACTGTTTGATGTTGCCGAATCGATCCTGAATACCGGCGACATCCGGGGCAACAAGCGCCTTTTTGATGCCTTTGACATCCCCTGCGATGACGCACCACCGTTCATCTGGAACGACGCCATCAAGAAGGATCTGGAGTCGCAGCTCACCAGCACCATGCGGCTGGCCGAGCCCTGCGAGGTCATCCATGTGCAGATGGCCGAAGAAAAGAAAAACGGCGACACCCAGCTGACGCATTACCTGGTGGTGCGTTTTGCGGGTGACCAGGTCACGGCTGTGCAGATGCTCAACCGCAGCCGCAAGAGCTTCTGCTACTTCCCTGCGCGGGACGCGACCCTTGTCTACGCCCCTGACCGCAAGGTGGTGGAGGTCTATGCGCACACCCTGTCGACACGGGCCCCACTGGCCAATGTGCTGTCCAAACACGGTTTCAAGGCTCCGCTGTCGAGCCGACCGCTCAATCGCTCACGGTATGACCTGTCCCGCTTCGCGCTGCCACTGAAAGACACGAAACCCAAACTCGATGGCGTGCGCGTCGAGCGCCTTTATCTCACTGAAGCGAAGGCCTTGCTCGGGCACGCGACCGATACCGTCTCGCTGCACATCGACAGCTGCGCGGAACTGCACGAAGTCATCCATGAACATTGGAGCAACCACCCGTTCTCGCAACCCGGTGCCGTCCTTGGCGTGACCCTGGTGGCCGACTTGGTGTTCGATGGCGAAACGGCTGAAACGCCGCTGTCCATCGTGCTGGCCGAGCCCGGCCGATGCAGTCTGCAAGGCGAGAAAGACGCACGCTTGCGGCAGGCTGGGACGCAGTTGCTCGAAGCCTTGGGCGTGCTCAAGCCCCTGCACCCGGGGTCAGGAATCGATGACCCGAAACTAGTGGTGCAGGTCGCACGCCTGCTGGAGTACGCCACCAACACGATGGACGGCTTCGCCCTGGCGCAACTTGGTATCGACATCGACCGCTTCGAGGACGAGGGCATCATCACGGAGGGTGACCGGATCATCGAGAAGGTCGTCGAACTGGCAAACGGTGAGCACACCAGCGTCAAACTGGAGCGCTGTGCCGATGGCAATCAGGTACGTTACCGCGATCCACTGACGGGGGCGGATGTGGTGCTGCCCGCCAAGCACGCCCGGCGCTGGAAGGTGCACCTGAACTGGCTGCGCGAGGAGATCATCACGGCGCTGGGCACTGCACTGCAGAGTGTGCGTGGCAAGCACCAGGACGAAGAGCCGATTTTTCTGGGGGAGCTTGATATCGATGGCCATGACATTGCGCTGTACTTCGCGGCCAAGATGTCCAGCGAGCGCCAGTACGCCAAGGTCGATACCGCCTTGCGCCTGCGTCCACGCAGCGTCCCCGGCATCCTGCTGACCACGGCATCGGAACCCTTTCCGTTTGCCGGAACTAACGTGGTGATACCCATCGAGGACGTGCTGTCTGCTGCTGGTGCAACGACGGCCATCGACTTGGCGCAGTTGAAGCTGGCCTATCGCCACGGGCAACTGGCTGCCATGGGCGGCACCTCGGTTGCGCTGAAGCTCTCTCCGGATGGGTATGCCGCCACGCTATACCTCCCTGGACAAGCACCGTGGAAGGTGACGAACAAAGCCAAGATCATGGTGCTGCAGCGTTTGGTCGATGCCCATGCAGCGGGCTCGCCGCACGTGAACACCAAGAAGCTGATGGAGGACACGGGCTGCGCTTCGCCATCCAACCTGTTCACCAGTAAAAACTCACCGTGGCGCAACTACCTCGTTCGGGTCAAAGGCTCGCATGCCTGGCAATTGAATCTGCCGACCGTTGACGCCCCTGTCGAGGACGATGACCAGCCAGAAGCCGCCTCCGAAGTCATGGAGGATGCATGACCGGCGTCGCGTACAAATGGCAGTTCGCATCACGGTTTCGGCGGCATGCCTTCGGCTGGCGTTCGGACACGCCCATCCAGCGCATCAAGGAGGCCTTGGCCGAGATCAAGCAGGTGGCCCGCAAGGAGCCGGTGCTGGCCGCCGAGGGTGCCGTTACCTTGCTGGAGAAGATCTCGCCCGCACTGGAGCAGGTAGACAGCTCCTCCGGGGCGCTGGGCTCCGCCGTGAACAAAGCCATCGAGACCCTGGTGCCCCTCATCGTCAAGGCCAACGTCGAGCCCAAACAGCGGCAACGCTGGCTGGATCGGTTGTGGCAGGCGTTGCAGGACGATGAAATACCCTACATCGAACTGCTGGGCGACCACTGGGGTGAACTGTGTGTGACGCCGGACATGGCCTCGCGCTGGGCCGATGAGTTCATCCCTGTCGTTGAAAGCGTGTGGAGTCCGAGCGCTTCTGGGCATGGCTACTTCAAGGGCACCAGCGCCTGTCTGTCCGCGCTGTTCGCGGCAGGTCGTCATGACGAGTTGCTGGCCCTGATCGACAAGGCGCGGTTCAAGTGGTGGCACGACCGACGCTGGGGGGTGAAGGCCTTGGCCGCGATGGGCAAGAAAGCCGAGGCGATCCGTTATGCCGAGGACTCACGCGGACTCAACGATCCGGGCTGGCAGATCGCTGAGGCCTGCGAGGCCATCCTGCTGTCGTCAGGCTTGGCCGATGAAGCCTACCGGCGCTATGCCATCGAGGCCAACCAAGGCACCACGAACCTGGCCACCTTTCGTGCCATCGCCAAGAAGTACAGCCACGTTCCACCGGAGCTCATACTGCGGGATCTGGTCGCCAGCACGCCCGGCACAGAAGGCAAATGGTTCGCTGCGGCCAAGGATGCGGGCCTGTTTGCGCTCGCCGCTGAACTCGCCAATCAAAGTCCTACTGATCCCCGGACCTTGACCCGCGCCGCCAGAGACTTCGCAGTCGACCAACCGCAGTTCGCCATCCATGCCGCTCTGTCAGCGCTGCGCTGGATTGCGCGTGGCCACGGTTATGAGATCACCGGCGCAGACATCCTGGACACAGCCCATGCCTTGCAGCAGGCGAGCACGCAGGCGGGTGTCGATCAGCAGCCACTGTCAGCCTTGCTTGCACCGATTTTGGCTGAGGCGCCGCCACGCCATCTTCTGCATCAGGTGCTGTCGCCATTCGTCAAAGCGTAGCGACCAGCGCCCGGCCATCGAGCCGCGCCGATTAATCAGCGTTGAGATTTACTTCGGAAAATCGGGCTCACTATCCCTGACGGTTGCAATTCCTCGGAGCCGTCATGAAGAACCTCGAACTCGCATCTCCCTCGGAGATGAGCGCCAGCGCCCGTGCTGGCGAAATCGCCGCCATCCTTGCGGCCGCCATCGTCCGCACCCTCGTCGCGGATGAGCCAAAACAGAGAGCAGTTGGCCTTGGCTTCCTGCCCGACCAGCGCGTTCATACAACCCCCTATCAAGAGGAGAAGTTGTGATGAACGAGAAACAAGCATCCGTCGCGGCACGGATCGCGGAGCTGGCCTGCCTGCCGATGTCCGAGCTCTGGACGGTGTGGGATCGGTATTTCCCGCGCCGCCCGGACTACCCCAACCGCACGCACGTCGAGTCCCGTCTCGCCTACAAGCTGCAGGAGGAAGCCTTCGGTGGCCTTGCGCCCGCAACCCGCCAGCGCCTGGAAGCCATCGGCGCAAAACACTCCAAGATCAAGCTGCGGGCCAAGCCGCGCGAGTTCGATTTCGCGCCGGGCACCATCTTGCTGCGCGAATGGGGCGAGCGCGAACATCGGGTGACAGTCACCGCCGAGGGGCTGTTTGAGTACCAGGGGCGCAACTTCAAGAGCCTGACAGCGGTGGCCCGCCACATCACGGGCGCGCACTGGTCGGGGCCACTGTTCTTTGGCCTGAGCAAGGGAGGTGCGCGATGAGCGAGATTGCCGCTACCCGCGCCCGCAAGCGCTGCGCCGTCTACTGCCGGGTGTCCTCGGATGAACGGCTTGACCAGGAGTTCAACTCCATCGACGCGCAGAAGGAGGCGGGCCACGCATATGTGGCCAGCCAGCGATCCGAGGGGTGGATTCCGGTGGCCGACGTCTACGACGACCCTGGCTTCTCCGGCGGCAACACGGATCGGCCGGGGCTGAAACGCCTGATGGCGGACATCGAGCGCGGCCAGATCGACATCGTGGTTGTCTACAAGATCGACCGCCTGACGCGCAGCTTGGCCGACTTCTCCAAGATGGTCGAAGTGTTCGAACGCCACGGGGTGTCCTTTGTGTCGGTCACCCAGCAGTTCAACACCACCACCTCGATGGGTCGGCTGATGCTCAACGTACTGCTGTCCTTCGCCCAGTTCGAGCGCGAGGTCACCGGCGAACGCATCCGCGACAAGATCGCCGCCGCCAAGCGCAAGGGGATGTGGATGGGCGGCGTCCCGCCCCTGGGTTACGACGTCGACAACCGCCTGTTGGTCATCAACGGTACCGAGGCTGCGGTGGTGCGTCGCATCTTCGAGGAGATGTTGACCGTCGGCTCGCCCACCCAGATCGCCGTCAACCTCACCGCCGACGGCATCACGACCAAGGCCTGGACGACGCAGGAGGGCCAGACCCGCAGCGGCACGCGCATCGACAAGAAGTACCTGCACAAGCTGCTGCGCAACCGCATCTACCTGGGGGAGTTGTCGCACAAGGGGAGCTGGTACCCCGGCGCTCACCCGCCGATCATCGACCAGGAGCTTTGGGACAAGGTCCACGCGGTGCTGGCCAGGGATGGGCACGCCCGGTCGGTGGAAACCAAGATCCGGTCGCGCACCGACGCCTTGCTGCGCGGCCTGCTGTACGCGCCATCGGGCGAGCGGATGTACCCGACCTACTCGCGCAAGAACGGGCGCAAGTACCACTACTACGTGTCCAAGTCGGAAAGCAGGTTCGGGGCACCGGGCAAGAGTTATGAGCGCCTGCCGGCGCCGGAGATTGAGGCGGCGGTGGTAGCCCAGATCCGCACCGTGCTGACCAGCCCGGAATCCATCGCATCGGTGGTGCGCCACATCCAGCGCACCGGGGCACAGATCGACGAGGCCACCACAGTGATGGCGATGGGGCGGCTCAACGACGTGTGGGATCAGTTGTTCCCGGTCGAGCGTCACCGCATCGCCAACCTGATGATCGAGCGCATCGACCTCGTCCACGTCGGCGAGGTGCAGGGCATCAAGGTGAAGTGGCGGGAACTGGGCTGGGACGCCCTGATCGGTGAGTTCGCCCCGAGAGGGATCGGCGCAGAACTGGTGGAGGTCGAGGCCTGATGGACGACACACTGGAAACCTTCGTGCCACTGACATTCCGCCGCCGGGGCGCGCGGCGCGTGGCCGCCGATGACCGCCACGTCCACGATGTGACGCTGCTGGAGGGGGTGGCACGCGGTTTCTACTGGCAGCACCTCGTAGACACCGGCGAGATGAAGAGTGGTTCGGAGATCGCCCGGGCCGAAGGCTTACACCCCTCGGTCACCAACGAACTGATGCGCCTGAGCCTGCTCGCGCCCGACATCCTCGAACTGCTGATGACCGGACGGCAGCCGCGCCGGATGAACCTGATCTGGTTCCAGCGCAACCCGCTGCCGGTCGATTGGGAGGCGCAACGGCAGATCGTTAAGCGCTTTGAGGAGGACGCATGAGCAAGAAGCACCGGGGCCGGTTCAAAGGTGATCCGGTCACTTATCAACTGCCGAGCCCGGCTGGCGGCGTACAACTGGAAACCTTCGTGCCCTGGACGCTGGTGAAGCGGGGCTTGAAGAAGCAGGTCATCACGCCCTTGGACGCGCCGCAGGAATTTCTGTCCGAGGCCACCCGGGAGCGGGAAGCCCGGTCGGCTGCGCAGGACACCGCGTTGATGCGGGCACTCGGACTGGCGCACCACTGGCAACGCCTGCTGGATGAGCAGCGGGCGGCATCGGTGGCCGAGATCGCCGAGGCCGAAGGCATAGACGTGACGCAGGTACGCCGGGTCATGCGGCTGACGCTCCTGGCCCCGGATGTCGTGGAACGGCTGGCGGGTTCGCCCGACGCCGTGCTGGAGAAGGTGATGCGCCGCCCCTGGCCCAACGGCTGGGGCGACCAGATGCGCGTGCTCGCGCCACCCGGGTGAGCGCGTCGCGCCCAGCGCCAGCAACCGCCTGCGGGCGGTTTTTTTGTGGCCGCTCGGCACTCGGTCGCCACCGCTACAGGAGTTGCCAACCACAACCGACCGCTTCTAAACCCGCGCCAGCAAAGGAAGTGGCCTCAAGAACGCTCGCGTGACCACCAGAGAAAACGGAGAACAGAGAGGCGTCGGCGGGGGCGAAAATGCTGACTTCGCAGGGGTGGCGCTCGCGAGGCCATGCCCGGAAACCGCGCCAGCACTGGGGGAACGGGCAAAAAAAATCCCAACCGATGAGGGTTGGGATTTTGGGTATTGGTGGAGGTGGCGGGAGTTGAACCCGCGTCCGAAGGCGCTTGACGCCCAGTCCTACATGCTTAGCTCACCGTTGGATCTTGTCCGCCGCCAGCACGGTGTGCGAAGCGCAACGGCAGACCAGTCTGCTTGATTTGACCTGGGCCGACAGACGGCGGCGTTCGGCGATCCCGTGATGATGACCCTACACCGACGAGCACGAGCACAAGTGGGTTCGGGGCTAGGCCTTAAGCGGCCAGAGCGTAGTTGTCGTCGTTGGCAACTAAAAGTTTGCGACTGGATTAACGAGGAAAGTCACCCCCTCGGCATGCACCAGACCATCTCACTACCCCCGTCGAAGCCAGTACACCCCCGGGATAGGTGTTGAAAGTGTATGGATGAGGAGGGAGTTTAACAAGCCGGAATGGTGGGCCGGTTCATCAGCCGGTGCGGTTATGGGCGCGCATGACGCGTGATTTCTCGCGCTGCCAGTCGCGTTCCTTGGCAGCCTGGCGTTTGTCGTGCGCCTGTTTGCCCTTGGCCAGGGCCAAGTCGAGCTTGACCTTGCCCTTTTTCCAGTACAACGAGAGCGGGATCAAGGTATAGCCATCGCGTTCCACTTTGCCGACGAGGCGGTCGATTTCGCGCCGGTGCAGGAGCAGTTTGCGGGTGCGGCGATCATCGGCCAGTACGTGGGTGGAGGTGGAAATCAGCGGGGTGATCTGGGCGCCGAACAGGAAAATTTCGCCACGGCGCACGATGGCGTAGCTTTCGCTCAGGGAAATGCGGCCGGCACGCAGGGCCTTGACCTCCCAACCTTGCAGGGCAAGGCCAGTCTCGAAGCGCTCTTCGATGGTGTAGTCGTGCCGGGCGCGCTTGTTCTGGGCGATGGTGCCCTGTCCGCTTGCGCTATCCTTTGCCTTCTTGCTGGCCATTTTCACTCCTGTTCCGGATGCTGATTGTCGCCGATCCACGGCGGCAACGGCGAGCTGCAGGTGCCTCCCGTACATGACTCGAATCCACCGCAGCGCCTTGATCGCACTTCCTGCCCCGACGATGTTTTCGTTGGTCGATGACGTGCTCGCCTATCCGCAGCGTTTTGACTGGTGCGAGGCGGCGCACATCATTGGGCAGCAGGATGATGTGCGGGTGGCACGGCTCGATGTGCGCCTGAGTGGCTTGCGGACATCGTTCACCACGCGCAACCGCCTGGTTCCGGGTGAGCGGATCGAGATGTCCCTGGTGGAGGGGCCGTTCCGCGCGCTCAATGGCACCTGGCGCTTCACCCAGTTGGGTGCGAGTGGCAGCAAGGTGGAACTGCTGCTGGATTTCGAGATGGTCGGCAAGTGGGTCGGTTCGGCGTTGGCGATCGGCTTCCAACATCTCGCCGATCGCATGGTCGGGGATTTCGTGCGGGTCGCCGGAAGCATGACGTGATGGCTGGCCTGGTCTGGATCGAGGTGGACGTGGTCGAGGCGCAGCCGACGGCGGTGACTTCCGTTCACCTGCAGCTTGCGGTCGACAGCACGGTCGGACAGGCGCTTGCGATGCCGCAGGTACGTGCACGATTCCCCGATTCGGGTACGCGCGCATTCGGCATCTTCGGGCAGGCCTGCGCGGCCAGTCGGCGGCTGCGCGATGGCGATCGGATCGAGCTGTACCGGCCCTTGCGCGTGGATCCGAAGGCCGCGCGACGTGCGCGTGCCGGCGCGTCGCGACGCGGGCCGCTGGCGAAGTGAAGTCGTTCGGTCCGCGCGGGCGGATCAGCGTTGCTGGTTCTTCTTCTTGTCGCGCGGCAGGTTGCCGTAGCGGGTGATGTGGCGATACAGCGCCAGGTTGTCGTTTTCCAGGTAGTCGCCGCTGACGCTGGCGAGGACATCGCCCTCGAAGGTCAGGGTCAGGTTGCGGACAGTCGTGGGTGCGCCGCGACGACTGGTCGTCGACAGGTAGTCCCAGCGCGAGGCATGGAAGGGATCCTCGACCGAAGGCGTGCCCAGCAGGCTGTGCACCTGGCGCTTGGTGAGTCCCGGCTTGACCTGCGCCACGGCATCGGGATCAAGCAGGTTGCCCTGATAGACATCCACCTTGTAGACCAGACCACAGCCGCCGAGCAGGGTGGCAAACAGGATGGCGAGGAGAAGCTTGAGCATCGTCTGATCCGCAGGGTGAAAAGCGCGTGGATGATACACTAGCGCTGCCTTGTCGAATGAATGGCATGATCGATGCGGATGCAGGCGCGGTGGCCGTGCGAGCCTCCGTGGGCGGCATGGCGTTGCACTGTCACGGAAGCTGGAACCGGAGGAAATCCATGGAATCACAGGAACTTCGCAAGGTCGGTCTGAAGGTCACCCATCCGCGCACGCGGATTTTCAGCATCCTTGAAACCGCCAGCCCGCGGCACATGACGGCCGAGGACATCTATCGCCAGCTCAAGGACATGGACGAGGACATCGGGCTCGCCACGGTGTATCGGGTGCTGACCCAGTTCGAGACGGCCGGCCTGGTGCTCAAACACAACTTCGAAGGTGGTCAGGCGGTGTTCGAGCTCGATCGCGGCGAGCACCACGATCACATGGTCGACATCGATTCGGGCAAGGTGATCGAGTTCAGCAGTCCCGAGATCGAGCGCCTGCAGCGCGAGATCGCGGCGGCACATGGATATGTGATCAAGGATCACTCGCTGGTCCTGTACGTGCGGGCACGGGACCAGCGCTGAGACACGGCCGATGCGCGCGCCACGGGCACATCCACAGGTGTACCCGGGCTGACGAAATTCACGATCCGTGATGACCGAATGAGCGTTGTGGTCGTGGCGCGTGGGATAATGCCCGCATGACCACTTCGACCATTCCCGCGGCAGGTTTTGCCGCACTGTCACTCTCTGCGCCCTTGATGAAGGCTCTCGTCGATGTCGGCTACGAGGCGCCCTCACCAATCCAGGCGGCTTCCATTCCCGCCCTGCTCGAAGGGCGCGATCTCGTCGGCCAGGCCCAGACCGGAACCGGCAAGACCGCTGCCTTCGCGCTGCCGGCGCTCAGTCTCGTCGACACGACTCAGCCCCACACCCAGGTGCTGGTGCTGACGCCGACGCGCGAGTTGGCGATCCAGGTTGCGGAAGCCTTCCAGACCTACTCGGCGCACATGCCGGGCTTCCACGTCGTGCCGATCTACGGCGGTCAGGGCTACGGCAGCCAATTGCACGGATTGCGTCGTGGTGCGCATGTGGTGGTGGCGACGCCTGGGCGGTTGATCGACCATCTCGAACGCGGCACGCTCGATCTTTCCCGAGTGCGTTTCCTGGTGCTGGACGAAGCCGACGAGATGTTGCGCATGGGCTTCATCGACGCGGTCGAAAGCATCATCGCGAAGACCCCGCCGCAGCGTCAGATGGCGCTGTTTTCCGCGACCATGCCGACACCGATCCGGCGCATCGCGCAGACTCACCTGAAAGATCCGGTGGATGTCTCGATCGCAGCCAAGACCCGCACTGCCGACAACATCCGCCAGCGCTACTGGCTGGTGGGCGGGATGCAGAAGCTCGACGCCATCACCCGCCTGCTGGAGGTGGAGAACTTCGACGCGATGATCGTCTTCGCCCGCACCAAGCAGGGCACCGAGGAGCTGGCCGACCGGCTTCTGGCGCGCGGCTTTGCCGCTGCCGCAATCAATGGCGATATCCCGCAGCCGCTGCGCGAGCGTGCGGTGCAGAAGCTCAAGGAAGGCCAGCTCGACATCCTCGTGGCCACCGACGTGGCGGCGCGCGGGCTCGACGTGGAGCGCATCAGCCACGTGCTCAACTACGACATTCCCTACGATGTCGACAGCTACGTGCATCGCATCGGCAGGACCGGGCGTGCTGGCCGGACCGGTGAGGCGATTCTTTTCGTCACCCAGCGCGAGCGCGGCATGTTGCGCTCGATCGAGCGTGCCACGCGCCAGCCGATCGAACCGATGGCGATGCCGACCTCGGGTGAGGTCAACGACCAGCGCGTGGCGCGTTTCAAGCAGCGCATCGACACGGCGCTGGCCAGCGAGGACGGGGACATCGATTTGTATCGCCGCCTCCTCGCCGAATACGAGCGCGAGCACGACGCCTCGTTGCTCGACATCGCCGCGGTGCTGGCAAAGCTGGTGCAGGGCGATACGCCATTGTTGCTGGCACCCGATCGTGAGTCCGCACCCAGGCCGGCGTCCCGGCCGTCTCAGGGCGAGCGCAAGGAACGGCCGGCGCGGTCCGAGCGTGAGGAGCGACCGCACGCGCGACGCGCATACGCCGAAATCGAAGACGCGACCGAGGTGGAGCTGGTGCAGCCGCAACGGCGCCGGCTCGGGCAGCGGGACGAGGAATTCGAGACCTACCGCATTGCCGTCGGGCATGTGCATCAGGTCAAGCCGGGCAACATCGTCGGTGCGATCGCCAACGAGGCCGGGCTTGAGTCGCGCTACATCGGACGCATCGACATCCGCGACGATCACAGTTTCGTCGATCTGCCGCCGGGAATGCCGCCGGAAACCCTGGCGCACCTGCAGACCGTATGGGTCGCCGGCCAGCGTCTGCGCATCCAGCGACACACCGGCGAGATTCCATTGGCGCCGCGCATCCGGCGTGGAGGTGGTCCGGGTTTTGCCGATGATGCGCCGCACGGCAAGTCACATGCACGCGCGGTCGGGCACAAGAAGGGCTTCGAGACAGCGGAGCGGCACCAGGACCGCTCCGATCGGCCTGCACGTGCGACGACGCATCGAGCCGATCCCGGCAGTGCCAACGCCTTCCCGCGTCGCGCCAGCCCGGCCCCGCACGATGGCAGCAAGGTGTCGCCGCGCAAGCCTTTTGGCAAGTCGGGTTCGCCACGGAAGAAGCCGTGAACCCTTGCCGCATGCCGATCGCACGATCGCATGAGGGCGGAATGTCGTGAGCAAGCTGCTGCTCAACCTGCGCCATGTTCCCGACGATGAGGCCGATGAGGTGCGTGCGTTGCTGCACGAGCAGGGTATCGGCTTCTTCGAGACTCGGGCCGGACGCTGGCGCATCTCGCTCGCGGGAATCTGGGTCGAGGATGCGGATTTTCCCCGCGCACGCGAGCATCTGGACGTCTACGAGCGCGCCCGCAGCGAACGGGTACGCGCCGAATTGGCCGAGGCGCGTGCGCGTGGCGAGGCGCCGAGCGTGTGGGACAACCTGCGTGCGAATCCGGGCGGCGCGTTGCTGGCGCTGATCGTGATCGTCGCGATCCTGGCACTGATGGCCTGGCCGTGGTGGCGGTTTTCCGGTTAGGGTCTGAACATGTCGTCATTGCCAGGAGTGAAGCGACGTGGCAATCCAGAAGCCGGGGAAGTCAATCGACTGGATTGCTTCACTGCGCCTGCAATGACGAGCGCAGTACGTGTTCAGGTCCTTAGACGTCGACGCGAGTAGTGGCGTGGCGGTGGTCGATCCGTGACTGGATCAGGGCGTCCTTGCTGGCCCACAGCGTGTTGATCCAGCGCTGGATCCGGGTGCGTTCGTGCTCGTCCCCATCGCCGCCGTCGTGCAGCAGTTCCGGTGGTATCGCGTGTTGCTGCACGTGCACTTCGACATTGCCCAGCGTGCCGGCAAGCAGGGCCGCCATCGAGGGTTTGCGCGCACCGTAGACCAGGGTCACGTCGAGTACCGACTGGAGCTTGTCGCCCATCGCCTCGAACACCGCGCCGACGCCACCAGCGCGCGGGCGCAGCAGATGGCGATATGGAGGGTTCTGTTTCGCGTGCTTGTCTTCGGTGAAGCGTGTGCCTTCGACGAAGTTCATGATGGCGACCGGGATTTCGGAAAACTTGGCGCAGGCCTTGCGGGTTGCGTCCAGATCCTGACTGCGCAGCGCCGGATTGCGCAGCAATTTCGTGCGTGAGTGACGTTTCATGAAAGGAAAATCCAGTGCCCACCACGCCGGTCCGAGCAGGGGAACCCAGATCAATTCCTGCTTGAGGAAAAAACGCAGCAGCGGCAGACGCCGGTTGAACACGGCTTGCAGCACGGGAATGTCGCACCAGCTCTGGTGGTTGCACAGCACGAGGTAACGGCCATTGGGATCGAGCCCTGGTGGCAGTTGCGCTTCGAAACGGGTCGGAGTGAAGCGTTCGATCAATGCGCTGTTGACCGCGACCCAGGATTCGGCGATGCGTACCAGCACGCGCGACATCCAGGTGCGGAATCGGGCGATCGGCACGGCCAGCTTCACCAGCGACAGGGCGAGCAGGAGGGGCGCGTGGAGCAGGGTGTTGAGGCCGACCAGACTGGCCGAAAACGCGATTCGGAGATGGGCGAGCACGGAGGTTCCGGGAAAACGTGGGGCGTGGGGGGCGGCCAAACATGCGGCTGCGACGACGACTGTGACCGTGGCGCGGCCGCAGCGAGCGAACGGTGTGCCGGGGCAAGTGTACAAAAATCCGCCCGGCCTTGGCCGGACGGACTCATGTGGCGCAGATGCCGTAGCGATCACGCAGACATGGCGGGCGCGATCGGATGCCGCTACTCCAGCAGCGAACGCAGCATCCAGGCATTTTTTTCGTGCGTCTGCAGGCGCTGGGTGAGAAGATCGGCAGTTGGATCATCGCCAGCGTCGGCGGCGGTGCGCAGCACTGCGCGGGCGCGCTTGCAAACGGCCTCGTTGCCTTCCAGCAACTGCTTCACCATGCCCTTCCAGTCCGGCACGCCGTCCTGCGAAGGCTCTTCCTTGATCGCGGAGAGTTTGGCGAATTCGGCATACGAACCAGGTGCGTTGTAGCCCAGGGCGCGGATGCGTTCGGCGATTTCGTCCAATGCCTGCCATTGTTCGGTGTACTGGGTCTCGAACATGGTGTGCAGGGTGTTGAACATCGGTCCGGTGACGTTCCAGTGGAAGCTGTGGGTCTTCAGATACAGGGTGTAGGCGTCGGCCAGAAAATGTGCAAGACCGTTGGCTACCGTCTTGCTGTCGGCCTCGTTGATCCCGATATCGGCTTTCATGCTCATCTCCTCGTGTGGGGTGGTGGTTTACCCTACGCCGCTTTTGCGATGCAGGGAAATCGCAATTTTCATTGTTTCCGATAGGTGGGGTCGATGGCCTCCAAAGCAAGTTTCGCCCCGATGCAGACTCCTGAAACCCCGGACCTCCGCCACGCCCTCAGTCGCGATCAGGGCGCATTGCGCCGCTTGCAGACGCGTCTGCGCCAGCAGCCGCGCGATGTCGCGTTGCGCGCGCAGTTCGACGCCGCACTGGCGGCCTCGGTCGCGGCGTGCGAGGCACGCCGAGCCGCGCTGCCGACGCCGAGCTTCGATGAATCCCTGCCGATCACGCAGGAGGCCGAGCATCTGGTCGAGTTGATCCACAGCCATCAGGTGGTCGTGGTGGCGGGCGAGACCGGTTCCGGCAAGACCACACAGTTGCCCAAGATGTGCCTTGCCGCCGGTCGTGGCGTGCGCGGCATGATCGGCTGCACCCAGCCACGACGGATTGCGGCGCGCGCGGTGGCGAGCCGGGTCGCGCAGGAGTTGCAGGTCGAACTCGGCGGTGCGGTCGGCTGGCAGGTACGCTTCACCGAGCGGGTCTCGGAGGCCGGCTACATCAAGTTCATGACCGACGGCATCCTGCTCGCGGAGATCCAGTCGGACCGCTTCCTGTCGGCCTACGACACCCTGATCGTGGACGAGGCTCACGAGCGCAGCCTGAACATCGATTTCCTGCTCGGCTATCTCAAGACACTGCTGCGCAAGCGGCCTGATCTGAAGTTGATCGTGACCTCGGCGACGATCGACACCGAGCGCTTTTCCCGACATTTTGGCGATGCCCCGGTGGTTGCGATCGAGGGTCGCGGATATCCGGTGGACATGCGCTATCGCCCGCTGGATGGCGAACCGACTGCAGAAGGACGCGGCACGACCAGCGCTGGCGAGGGCATCGGCATTTTCGACGGCATCGTGCGCGCGGCCGACGAGGCGACGCGCGAGGATCCGCACGGCGACATCCTCGTGTTCCTGCCGGGCGAGCGCGAGATTCGGGATGCACATCAGGTGCTGGAGCGACGCGCGTATCGGGAGACCGAAGTGTTGCCGCTCTACGCCCGGCTTTCGGCGCGCGACCAGGACCGGATTTTCCATCCGGGGCCCAGGCGCCGCATCGTGCTCGCGACCAACGTCGCCGAGACCTCGCTGACCGTGCCGCGCATTCGTTTCGTGATCGATCCGGGGTTGGCGAGGGTCAAGCGCTACAGCCCGCGGGCCAAGCTCGAACGCCTGCATGTCGAACCGGTCAGTCAGGCCAGTGCCAACCAGCGTGCCGGGCGTTGCGGCCGCACCGCGCCGGGCGTCTGCTTCCGGTTGTATTCGCAGGTCGATTTCGAGGCGCGGCCGCGCTACACCGATCCGGAAATCCTGCGCGCCTCGCTCGCCGGGGTGATCCTGCGCATGCTGGCGCTGGGTCTTGGGCGGATCGAGGAATTTCCTTTTCTCGAAACGCCCGATCCGCGTGCCATTGCCGATGGCTGGCAACAGTTGCAGGAACTGGGGGCGGTGGATCGACAGCGCCAGATGACGGGCATCGGTCGCAGCATGGCGCGCTGGCCAGTCGATGTGGCTCTCGGCCGGATGCTGGTGGCGGCGCGCGAGCACGGTGTGCTGCGCCAGATGCTGGTCATCGCGGCGTTCCTCGGCATCCAGGATCCGCGCGAACGTCCACCTGATCGGCGCCAGGCCGCCGACCAGGCACACGCGGCGTTTGCCCATCCGCACTCCGAGTTCATCGCGATCCTGAAGCTGTGGGACGGCTATCGCCAGGCGCATGAGGAGCTGACCCAGGCGAAGTTGCGCGAGTGGTGCGAGCGGCATTTCCTCGGATTCCTGCGGATGCGCGAATGGCGCGAACTGCATCGCCAGTTGCTGCTGCTCTGCGAAGAACAGGGTTGGTCCTTGCTTGACTCTGCCGGGGCAGCCTCGATCACAAGAGATGTTGCAGGAGCGGCCTCAGCCGCGAAGAAGGTCAGCGCGAACCCAGGCTCTCGTTCGAGACCAAAGCGTCTTCCACAACAGGCCAGGTTCTCGCCCGCGGGAGCGGTTTCAGCTGCGAAGAATTCCGTGGGAGCGGCTTTGGCCGCGACGAATCCTGCACGGAGCGTGTCGGCTTCCCCCCAATCATCCCTGCACGAGCTCGATGCACCGACCAGCATGCGCCTGCATCGAGCGCTGCTCGCCGGCCTGCCGACGCAGCTCGGGGGGAAGAACGAGAAGGGCATCTTCGAGGGGCCGCGGGGACGCCGCTTCCAGATCTTTCCCGGCTCGTCGCTGGCGCGGCAGCCACCACGCTGGCTGATGTGTGCGACGCTGCTGGACACGCAGAAGGTCTGGGGCATGACCTGTGCCCGGATCGAGCCGGACTGGGTCATCGCCGAACTGACGCACTTGCTCACTCGCAGGCATTTCGATCCGCACTGGTCGCGCGCGCAGGGCAGGGTGGTCGGCAGCGAGCAGATCAGTCTGTTCGGCCTGGTGCTGGCACCGGCGCGACCGATTCACTATGGCGGGCTGTACCCGGCCGAGGCACGCGACATTTTCGTGCGCCAGGCGTTGGTTCCCGGAGAAATCGACACCCGAGCGGATTTCGTCGCACGCAACCTTGCCATGCTTGCCAAGGCGCAGGACGAGGAGGCCAAGCTGCGTCGTGCCGGATTGGTCGCGGACGAGGACTGGCAGGCGCGCTGGTACCTCGACCGCATTCCCGCCGAAATCAATGGCGTGGCCGGGCTGGAAGCGTGGTATCGCCATCTTGCCGAGGCGGAAAAGCGGGCCCTGCAATGGTCGCTGGTCGACCTGCTGCCCGGCGGTGGCGGCGATGCCGAGCGCTTTCCGCGATATCTGGCTCTCGGCAATGCGCGTCTGGGCCTGCATTACCACTTCCTGCCCGGTGCCGAGGATGACGGGGTCACGCTCGACCTGCCCCTGCACCTGCTGCACGCGCTTGATCCGGCACGGATCGAATGGCTGGTGCCCGGACTGATCGAGGAAAAGGCCGTTGCATTGATTCGCGGTTTGCCCAAGGCGGTGCGGCGCAACTATGTGCCCGCACCGGATTTCGCACGCGCCTTCGCCGAGGCCTGGCCGAAACCATCTGCCGACAGCCTGCGCGGTGAGCTGGCGCGCTTCCTCTCGCGCATCAGCGGGAGCGAAATTGCCGCCACCGCCTTCGACGAATCGGCGCTGGATGCACATCTGCGGCTGCGCCTGCGCCTGCTGGACGAGGCGGGCAGGGAATTGACGCAGACGCGTGATCTTGCGGACCTGCGTGCACGTTTCGGCGATCGGGCACGGCGTTCGTTTGCCGCCCGTGCCGGACGCGAGCTGGCGAGCAGTGGCCTGACCCGCTTTCCCGAAACTCCGATTCCTGCCAGTGTCGTGGGTGAAGCCGGCGTACCGGCGTATCCGGCCCTGGTCGATGAAGGCGCCAGCGTGTCGCTGCGAGTCTTTGCCGATGTCGCGGACGCGACGCGACAACATCCGCTCGGAGTGCAACGCCTGCTCGACATCGCACTCGCCGAGCGTATCCGCCAGGCGTGTCGACAATTGCCAGTGTCACCGAAGGCGGGCTTGCTCCATGCCGCGATCGAATCGCAGGAACGTCTGCGTGCCGACATCGTCATCGCCGCGTTGCGTGCGGTGCAGGGGGACGACCTCGGCACGATTCGCGATGGCGCAGTGTTTGCGGCCCGGCTCGCCGACATCGGCGCGCGCCTGTTTGCCGAAGCGATGCGTCGTCTGGAACTGGCCGAAGCGATCCTGGCCCGGGTCGCGGATCTGCGCTCGCGGCTCGAATCGTCCCTGATGGGCTGGGCCGCTGGCAACCTCGACGACATGCGGGCGCAACTCGATGGCCTCGTCCATCCGGGCTTCCTGCGCGAAACGCCGTCCAGCACCTTGCTGCATTTTCCGCGTTACCTCGATGCCCTGGCGCGACGGCATGAACGCGCCATGCGCGACCCGGCACGCGACCAAATGCGGATGCTGGAACTCCAGCCTCATGTCGAAGCGCTGGCGCGGGTGCGCGGCACGCCGGCCTTCGATGATCCGCGCTGGCAGGCCTTGCGCTGGGATCTCGAAGAACTGCGAGTCTCGTTGTTCGCCCAGGAACTGGGCACGGCGCGGCCGATCTCGGCAAAGCGGCTTGCGCGTCAATTGGAAGAATTGGGCGTGCGATGACGCAGGTGAGCCCTGCGTGCCGCCGATCATCGCCAGGAGCCTGTCGGTCGTCGGCTCACGAAAAGTTCACTCTTGCGACTTGATCGCTCCGTTATACTTCGCCGCGTAGTTGTGCGTGATCGATCGCGATGACTATCACGGCCCGATTGAATGGCCAACGCCCGAAGTCCATTTTCCCAGGGCGCGATGATTTTCCGCGGGTCGAGCAGCGACCCATGTCATGGAGCGACAGCATGATCAAGGCGATAACCGATTCAACCCGTTGCACGCGTGCCCGCTTGCGCAATCGATTGATTCCGGCATTTGTCTTCCTGCTCGCCACACCGATGCTGCCGGCAACCGCGCAGTCCCTCATGTCGGCCAAGGACGTCATGGCCGCAGGGGATCGAGTCTGTACCGCAGGCTCCAATCCGGTTTATGGCTGGTACGAGCGCAACAACGGCAAGTTCGGCAGCAAGGAACCGGGCAATTCGGCATGTGTACCGACCGTGCCGACGATTCTCAAGCTGGATGTCGCCGGATTGAAGCTGCCGCTGGCGGCGACGGTGGAATATGACCTCGCTACAGCCAAGGTGATGGCGCCGCTGGTCGAGCCGGCAGTGTGCGAGAACTACTACACCGGCAATGGCGGCGTCAGTCCGTGGAACCTGCGCATCCACGATGCCAACGACGACGACCTGTTCGACTCGTCTGTGGCGGGGGCCGTGGCAGTTGACTACGCGCTCGATTCGGGCACGATGACGCCACGTCTCGTGGATACGTCCGTGACCTGGCTGCGCTGCCATTCCGGAATCGCGCCGAATGCGACACTCGATGATGGCGTGCCCGATCCGGGTACCATTTTTGCTGATGGCTTCGAGGCCGGGGCCGATGTCCGGATCGAATTCCTCGACGCGCAAACCGCGCAGCGCATCGATGCCGATGTCATCGCGCAGTCGACCCAGCAGAACAGTTCGGTGACCTACACGGTCCGCATTGTCAATGTCGGCAATGTCGAAGCCAAGGACGTGCGGGTGCGCGAGTTCGTGCCTAACCAGGCGCTGTTGATGGATCCGGTGGTCGATCGAATCGCCTGCAGCGATGTCGGCGGTACGGCTTCCGGCCCGGGGATCAGCGTGGCCCTCGGCAAGGCCTGTGACTCCTTGGTCGGCGGTCCTGCCACCCTGTTGGCGCAGATCAACCGCTTGCCCGCCGGGCAATGGCGCGACTTCACCGTGGTGCGTCGCTCGGGCAGCACGGACAGTTCTGCTGGTCAGGCCATGGGCCTGATCCAGGTTGCGGCCTTCACCGACCCGGTGAATTCGCCCGATGCCAACCTCGACAACAACAGCCGCAGCCTGCGCATCCGCATGGTCCAGCAGATTACCGTCACCCGGGCGGTGTCGACCGTGCCCAGTGGCGTCGGCGGCACGATCCAGCGTGTTTCGGCGCCGCTTCTCTGCGGTGCGGAACTGGGCACCGTCACGACTTGCCAGCCGGGTGCAACCGGCAGTCTCGTCTACAGTGCGAGTGCCCATTCCGGCTACACCTTCACCGGCTTTTCCGGCTGCAGTGGCTCCACTTCCGGGCAAACCCCCGGCGGCGGCACCTTCACCATCGTCAATCCGAGTGCAACCTGCACCCTGACGGCCAACTTCCATGCCAAGCCGGTGGTCACGGCCGCAGTCAGTGGCACCCACGGCAGCATCGGCCCGGCCTCGCAAGTCGTCGATTACAACACCCAGGCCGGGTTCACCGTGACGCCTGACACCGGTTACGAGGTCGATGCGATTTCGGGCTGTGGTGGCCTCCAGTACGACACGGGGCAGGCCAAGTGGGTCACGACCAATCCCGTGACTGCCGACTGCGCGGTCAGTGTCAGCTTCCGCGGGATCACCTCGACGGTTACCGCGACGGCGGGTGCGCATGGCCAGATCATCGGCGCGACGTCCAAGGACGTTCAATATCCCAACCAGACCGTTTCATTCAAGGTCAGTGCCGATGGTTCGTACCAGATCGACAACATTCCCGGCGGCAATTGCCCCACCGGATTCTGGTACAACGGTGACGAGTACTACATCAACAATGTCCTCGGCAACTGCACGGTGAACTTCACCTTCAGCCAGGTCACACACCCAGTGACGGTCGTGCCGCATGCCCACGGAACCTTGCAGCTCGACAGTGCGACCGTGGTGCACGGACAATCGGCGAGCTTCACCATCCAGCCCGAAACCGGCTATCACCTCGATGGTGCGATCGGACAGACGCCGGCCTGCGGCACGGTGACTGTCACCGGCAACACCGGCACCGCCGGGCCGATCAACAGTGGCGGTTGCGTGTTGACACCGAGCTTCGCGCAAAACCAGTACACGGTGACGGTCCAGCTCGCCGCCGACGAGGATGGTTCGAACGGTCTGATTGGCGCCTGGAATGACGCGCAGGGAGACATCGCGCCGGTGGTGATCGGGAACATCGTGCACGGTACCAGTGCACGGTTTGCCGTTTTCCCGGAAGCCGGCTTCGGCATCGAAATCAACAACTCCAACGTGGCCGACTGCAACTTCCAGTTCTCGCTGAGCGACTCGGACATTCCCAATGGCAAGTATGTGTACAAGGCCAATGCGGTGAAGGCCGACTGCACGCTTGAGGTCGGATTCACGCAGTGATTCCGCTGGCGTCATGTGTGCCCAGGAGGCGCACGACACCGCGTGGATGGGCGGTTCGACCGGGATCGACGCGATGCAGGTGAGACGAACGAACGCCGGGGTGAACCCCGGCGTTTCGTCATGGGGCAGGAGATGGTGACACGAGGGCGCAACGCGAGAACGCTGGAAGCCTGGTTGGCAGGTCCCAAGGCCGCCGAGCTGCCGGTCGCATTGCTGGAAGCCATTCCTGGAGCGTTGCTGACGCCCTCGACCGAGCATGAACTGGCCGCCACACTCGCCGTCCTCGAAGAGCTGGGTGCCGACGCCGCAACCCTCGGCGCAGCGATTGCCTTCGCGCTTTTTCCGGAAGGCGAGGTGCCGGCGAGTTTGGCTCGCGCCGAGTTGATCGATGGCCAACGCGAAGCGGAAAAGGTCTGGTCGATCCACGCCGAGCGTGGCGCACGGACCAGTTCCGAGGGCCTGCGTCGCCTGCTCCTGGCGATCGTGAAGGACTTGCGCGTGGTGCTGATCCTGCTTGCGCGTCAACTGGTGCGCCTGCGCAACATCAAGGCGCTCGACCCGGATGCCCAGGTACGCCTCGCCCAGCTCACCGCCGACATCCACGCGCCACTCGCCAACCGGCTCGGCATCGGCCAGATCAAGTGGGAGATGGAAGACCTGATCTTCCGCACCCTGCAACCTGAAACCTATCACCGCATCGCGGCGCAGGTGGCGGAAAAGCGCGGTGATCGCGAACGCTTCATCGAGGACATGCTCGCGACCTTGCGCGAGGCGCTGACGAAGGCCGGGGTCAGGGCCGAGGTCAGTGGCCGGGCCAAGCACATCTTCAGCATCTGGAAGAAGATGCAGAAAAAGCGTCTGGCATTCGAACAGCTTTATGACATCCGCGCCTTCCGCGTGCTGGTGGACGACATCCCGACCTGCTACACCGTGCTGGGCATCGTGCATGGGCTGTGGTCGCCGATCCCGAGCGAATTCGACGACTACATCGCCAACCCCAAGGGCAACAACTACCGTTCCCTGCACACGGCCGTGTTCGGGCCGCAGGGCAAGGTCATCGAGGTCCAGATCCGCACCCACGAGATGCACGGCCATGCCGAGCTCGGGGTCGCGGCGCACTGGCGCTACAAGGAAGGCGGCAAGGGCGACTCCGAGTTCGAGCGCAAGATTGCCTGGATGCGCCAATTGCTCGATACCAGCAAGGATGAGGAAGGCGATGCCTCGCTGCTGGCCGGCCTGTCGACCGAACTGGTCGAGGATCGCGTCTATGCGCTGACGCCGCAGGGCGCGGTGATCGATCTGCCGGCCGGTGCGACGGTGCTGGATTTCGCCTATCACGTCCATACCGAGGTCGGGCATCGCTGTCGTGGTGCCAAGGTCAACGGCCGGATCGTGCCGTTGACCTGGCAACTTGCCAGCGGCGAGCGCGTCGAGATTCTCACCGGCAAGGTTTCCGAGCCACGGCGCGACTGGCTCATGGCCGGCGCCGGCTTTCTTGCCAGTCCGCGTTCGCGCGAGAAGGTACGGATCTGGTTCAACCGTCTCGATCTTGCACGCAACCTGCAGGATGGCCGGGAACTGCTGGAAAAGGAGCTCAAGCGCCTCGGCCTGCATCAGCTCGATCTGACGACGGTGCTGGCGCGCTTTCGCCTGAAGAAGGTCGATGACCTGTACGTCGCGGTGGCGCTCGGCGACATCGGCCCGAGCCAGGTCGCGAGGCTCCTGCACGAACAGGCGCAGGCACACGATGACGTGCCGACCGAGGCGCGCACCAGTGGTCTGGGCGGGGCATTGGCGAAACCGCCGAAGCCGGCGCGCGGCTTCACCATCGAAGGTGTCGGCAACCTGATGGCGGAACTGGCCAACTGCTGCCAGCCCGTGGCCGGAGATGCCATCACTGGCTATCTCACCCGGGGTCGTGGGGTGAGCGTGCATCGAGCCGATTGCGCCGCGCTCAGGACGCTGGCGGCGCGTTCGCCCGAGCGCATCGTGCCGGTCGATTGGGGCGGTGCGGTTGGCCAGAGCTACAGCGTCGACATCCTGGTGCGGGCCTGGAACCGGAAGTGGCTGCTGAAGGATCTGACCACCGTGATCGGTTCGGGCAATGTCCACATTCTCGGGGTCAACACCCGGGTGGACGAGCGCACCAACAACGCCACCGTGCACTTCACCCTGAAGGTAACGGACTTCGAGCAGCTCGGCGAGTTGTTGCGCCGGATCGAGATGATTCCAGGCGTCAGTGAAGCGCGTCGGGCCAGCGCCTGAGTACGGTCAACGGCTTCAATCGAGCACGGTGCTGGCGAGCACCTTCGAAGGCCGGCCGAGGACGGATTCCGCCGCCGCGCGCAGATCTGCCGTGGACACCCGTTGGCCGTCGCGCATCAGGGCGCGTGCAACCGGATCGAGGTCGTGACGCCCATGCGTGTGCGCACGGATCTCGGTATCGAGGTCGGCGAACAGGGCTACCGCGCGCGCCGTGCGCTGGCCGGCCGACTGATCATCGTGCAGGGTCTTGATCCTGCGTCCGTGGTGGCGCATCCAACCGATCGCCTTGTCGAAGCGAACCTGGCTGAGCAGGCCGGCACGATGCAGCACTTCCATGCCGTAGTACTCGGCGATGCCTTCGGCGATCCAGTCGTCACCGCGCGCGCCGCGGATGCGGCTGACCACGTGCACCAGCTCGTGCATCAGGGTCGATGAGCCGTTCTCGCTGATCAGCGGACGGTCGGCGTGCATCCACAACGAGCGCGGTCCGGACAGGCCGCCGCGCCACATTGGATCACCGGCGCGCACCACCAGCACCTTTTCCGGCAGGGCGCCGAAGGTATCGAGCAATACCGGTGCGGTCGCCGTGACCATTGCCAGCAGGTCCATGCGATGGATCGAAAGCTCGCGCGGCGCCGAGACGCTGATCTCCATGCCCTCGACGATGTCACGCCGCGTGCCGAGGTTGCCGGCAATGATCCAGCCGGTCGGGCGCGCCAGTGCGCGTTCGGGGTTTTCGACCCGGTAGCCATCGCCATCGGCAGCCGGCAGCCAGGGTGTGTCGGCGTTGCTCCAGCCCGGCGGCAGGAGCAGGCGCAGGGTCGCGTGCGAGCGCGCGTGCCGGGTGGCGGTGATCCTCGCCGACGGCACCAGGTTGTCGCCGCGCAGGATGACCCAGTCGCGCGTCATCATCGCATCGTAGGCACCGTTGCTGCGGGTGTGGTCGACGCGATGGCGATAGTGCAGGCTGCCGCCCTCGTGCGGCAGCTCCCAGTACAGCGTGTCGCCCTCGCGACGAATCGTGCCCTCGCCCTCGATCTTCGAATAGCGCGCCGCAGGCATGTGGAAGGCGAGACGGGTGACGTGCGCGTCACGTGGCGCGATCCGGATGGTGACCTCGGCATCGCCCTCGGCGGGATGGAACGCGACGGTGTAGTCGACATTGAACGTGGGTGTCCCGGCCAGGGCGAGACCCGGCACGACGAGCAGCAGGAAGGCAAGAAGGCGCAGGATCATCGGAAAAAGGAAAGTCGGATACGGACAGGCGCGCAAGATAGCGGCCTGCGGATGAACCGCGTGCCGCTCGACGGGTGATGCGATTCAGGCGCTGCCGCCAACGGGTGGAGTCTGGCGCTCCAGTTCGTCGATGCGCCGGGTCAGTGCTTCGGGCGAATGCGTCAACGGTGCCAGCAGCCGGTAGAACGCCGGGACGACGTACAGCGACAGCAAGGTCGAGAGCGCGACCCCGAAGATCACCACCACGCCGATCGTGGCGCGGCTGGCTGAGCCCGGGCCGCCGGCGAGGACCAGTGGCAGCGCGCCCATCACCGTGGCGACCGAGGTCATCAGGATCGGACGCAGGCGCACCACCGCGGCTTCCACGATGGCCGTGTCGATGTCGTGTCCCTCGTCGCGCAACTGGTTGGCGAACTCGACGATCAGGATGCCGTTCTTGGCCGCCAGGCCAACCAGCATCACGATGCCGATCTGGCTGAAGAGGTTGAGGGTGCCGGCGGTGAGCCAGAGGCCGATCAGCGCACCCAGTACCGCCAGCGGCACGGTGAGCATGATGACCATCGGGTGGATGAAGCTCTCGAATTGTGCCGCCAACACCAGATACACGATCAGCAGCGCCATGGTGAAGGTGAACAGCACCGCGCCGCCGGCCTTGAGGTATTCGCGTGAATCGCCCTTGAAGTCGACCTGGGCGATGTCGGGCAGTTCCTCGGCCGCGACCTGCTTCACCCAGACGATCGCCTCGCCCAGGGTGTAGCCGGGCGCCAGGCCACCGGAGATGGTGATGGCGCGCAGGCGGTTGAAGCGGTTGAGGGTTCCGGGCTCGGCGATTTCGCTCAACGTGACGACGCTGGACAGGGGCACGAGGTCGCCACTGCGGGTGCGTACCTGGATGTTTTCCAGATCGGCCGGAGCGGCGCGGTCGTCGCTGCGGGCCTGCAGGATCACGTCGTATTCCTCGCCGGCATCGACGTAAGTGGTGACACGGCGCGAACCCATCATCGATTCCAGCGTGCGACCAATGTCCTGTACCGAGATGCCCAGGTCGGCCGCGCGTTCGCGGTCGATCCTGACCCGTACCTGCGGCCGGGTTTCCTTGTAGTCCGAATCGATCGCGTACAGGCCTGGGTTCTGCTCGGCGCGCGCCAGGATGCGGTCGCGCCACTGCGCCAGCTCGGCGTAATCGGGGCCACCCAGCACGACGTTGAACGGTTGCCCACGGCTGCGCACCAGTCCCGAACTGACCATCGGAAAGGCTCGGATGCCGGGAATGCCCGCCAGCACCCCGCGCAGTTCATCGACCACCTGCATCGTCGTGACGCTGCGCTCGCGCCAGTCCTTGAGGAAGACCATGGCGTTGCCGGTGTGCATTTCCTCACTGCCGCCGAAGCCGCCCGGCACCCGGGTGTTGATCCGGTCGATCGGATTGTCGTCGCCGACGAAGGGCTGGACCTTGGTTTCCAGTTGCTGCGCCTGCTGCACGGTGTAGTCAAAGCCCGCACCTTCCGGGCCCTGGAAACTGACGAAGAAGGCGCCACGATCTTCCTGCGGCGCGAGTTCGTTCGGGACCACACCGAGCAGGCCGATCGTCGCCGCCACGGCCACGAGCATCAGCACCGCGAACAGCGTCGGCATGCGGTTGCTGCGGGTCAGTTGCCAGCGGTAGGCGGCGGCGATGCGGGTGAGTGCCGCGTTGGTCCAGCGCACCAGGCCACGGGCCTCGCTCTGCGGTCGTACCAGCTTGGACGACATCATCGGTGTCAGCGACAACGCGACGAAGGCGGAAATCGCGATCGCCGCGGCCAGTGCCACGGAAAGTTCGCGGAACAGGCGCCCGGTGTTGCCTTCCATGAAACCGACCGGCAGGAATACCGCGACCAGCACGGCGGTGGTGGCGATCACCGCGAACGCGACCTGGCGGGTGCCGCGCTTGGCCGCGACCAGGGCTGGTTCACCCAGATCACAGCGGCGCTGGATATTCTCCAGCACCACGATCGCATCATCGACCACCAGGCCGATGCACAGCACCAGCGCGAGCAGGGTCAGAAGGTTGATCGAGAAACCGAAAGCGTAGAGTGCGATGAACGAGGAAATCAGGCAGACCGGCACCGTCACCGCCGGCACGATGGCGGCGCGCAGGCTGCCGAGGAACAGGAAGATCACCATCAGCACCAGCAGCATCGCCTCGCCGAGGGTCCAGTACACGCGATTGACGGCGGCCTCGATGAACACGGTATTGTCGAAGGCCGGATAGATGCGGGTGCCTTCGGGCAGTGCCGTGCCGATGCGCTCGGCTTCCGCCCGTGCCGCGCGTGCGACGTCGAGCGCGTTCGAGGTGGAGGTCTTGACCACGCCCAGCCCGAGTGCCGACTGGCCATTGCTGCGGTAGTAGGCACGGCGCTCGCTGGAGCCGCGCTCCACCCGCGCGACATCGCCGAGGCGCACGAGATAGCCGTCATCGCCCTTGCGCAGCACCAGCGCGGCGAAGTCCTCCGGTTCGAGGTAGCTGCGCGCCACGCGCAGGGTGAAGTCGCGATCGGTCGATTCGATCCGCCCGGCCGGCAATTCCACGTTTTCGCGGCGCAGGGCGGTTTCGACGTCGGCCACGGTCAGGTTGCGTGCGGCGAGAGACTCGCGGTCGATCCAGATTCGCATCGCATAGCGTTGTTCACCGCCGATCATGATGCTGGCGACACCGTCGAGCGCGGAGAGGCGATCGACGACATAGCGATTGGCATAGTCGGTCAGTTCCAGCGTGTCCATCGTGGTCGAACTCATGTTCAACCAGAGGATGGCGTTGGAATCGGCTTCGACCTTGGCCACACGCGGCGGATCGACCTCCTCGGGCATGCGGCTGAGCACGCGGCTGATGGCGTCGCGCACATCGTTGGCGGCGGCCTCGATGTCGCGCGCGAGGGTGAATTCGATGGTCAGGCTGGAGCGTCCGTTGGCGCTGCTGGATTCGAGCGATTCCACCCCCTCGATGCCGGACACGGCGTCTTCAAGGATCTGGGTGACGCGGCTTTCGACCACCGCTGCCGATGCCCCGGGATAGGACACATTCACCGACACCACGGGTGGGTCGATCTTGGGCAGTTCGCGCAGGGTCAGCCGGGTGAAGGACATCGCGCCAAGGGTGACCAGCAGCAGGCTCATCACCGTGGCAAGCACGGGCCGACGGATGGTGAGGTCGGAAATCAGCACGGCTGTGTGTCCCTGTCCGTTGGCTGTCTCATGTCGCCGCATCCGGCGAGGCGAGCCTCACCTTCTGGCCCGCGCGCAGCTTGACCGTGCCGTCGACCACGATGCGCGAGCCGGCTTCGATGCCCGAGCGGATTTCGACTTCGCCGCGACGTCGTGCGCCGAGGCCGACTTCGACCTGTTCGACCGTGTCGTCGTCCTTGAGCCGGAACACGAAGGCACGGGTGCCGACCGCGATGACGGCGATTTCCGGCACCACCAGGGCCTCGCGTGTCGGCAGCAGCAGGCGCACCGACAGCAACATGCCGGGACGCAGGCGCGCGTCCGGGTTGGGCAGTTCGGCGCGCACGGTGACGGCACGGGTCAAGGGGTCCACGCGCGAGCCGATCGCGCTCACGCGGCCGTCGAACTCCTGCTGCGGGAAAGCCGGGCTGCGCGCCCGGATGCGCTGGTCGAGACTGATCGCGCCGAACCAGGCTTCCGGAATCGCGAAGTCGAGCTTGATGGTGCGGATGTCATCGAGTGTCGTGATCACCGCGCCGGGCGTCACCAGTGCTCCTGGGCTGACCCGGCGGAAGCCGAGCACGCCGGCGAAAGGTGCGCTGATCACGCGATCGGCGAGCGCTGCGCGGATCGCATTGGCGCGGGCGCGGGCGGCATCGCGTGCAGCCAACTGGCTGTCGAGCTGACTGCTCGGGATCGTGCCCTGTTTCACCAGTTCGGCGAGGCGGTCGTATTGCTTGCTGGCCTCGACGTAGGTCGCCTGCGCGGCTTCCAGTTGTGCCACTTCGGCCCGTCCCGACAGGTCCACGAGAACCGCGCCGGACTCGACGAAGTCACCGTCGCGGAAGTTCACCCCGGTCACGGTTTCGGTCACCTTGGCGGTCAGCGTCACCGACTCGTTGGCCTGGGCGGTGCCGAGCGCCTCGATCTCGTCCTGCCAGGACTGAGTCGCGACGACGCCCGCGGTCACCACCACAGCCTGCGGGCCACGTTGCGTCGGTGCCGTTTGCTCATCCCCGCCGCAGCCAGCGATGAGGCCGAGCCAGGTGCAGAACAGAAGCAGGGCGGACAGGCGGGACGATCGGGGCATCGGGTGTTCTCAAGCGGTCGGGTGACAGACGTGTGCGGGTGTCATGTGAGGGCAGGGCGAGCGGGCATGACGCGGTCGTCATGGTACGGCCGCCGCAAGCGCGGCGCATGGGTGAAGCGTCATGGTGTGCGGCCGGATTGGGCATCCGGAGGCAGGCGCACAAATGGGAAGGGCCGCATTTGCGGCCCTTCCCGATTCAGCGTTCGCCGAAGACTTCAGGCCATGCGCCGTGCCAGGGTGCTGCCGAGGTCGCCGGGCGAGCGCACCGTGGTGACGCCGGCCTTTTCCAGTGCCGCAAATTTGCCTTCGGCCGTGCCCGAGCCGCCCGAGGCAATGGCGCCGGCGTGACCCATGCGCTTGCCCTTGGGGGCGGAAGCGCCGGCGATGAAACCGACCACCGGCTTGGTGACGTACTCGGAGATGAACTGCGCGGCCTCCTCTTCGGCGCTGCCGCCGATCTCGCCGACCATGATGATGCCTTCGGTCTGCGGGTCGTCCTGAAACAGTTGCAGGGCATCGATGAAGTTCATGCCCTGGATCGGGTCACCCCCGATGCCGATCACCGTGGACTGGCCGAGGCCGGCATCGGTGGTCTGCTTGACCGCCTCGTAGGTCAGCGTGCCGGAGCGCGACACGACGCCGACCTTGCCCGGCATGTGGATGTGCCCGGGCATGATGCCGATCTTGCATTCGCCCGGGGTGATGATGCCGGGGCAGTTGGGACCGATCAGCACGACGTCGTCGTAGCCGGCAAGAGTGTTCTTGACGCGCAGCATGTCGAGCACCGGGATGCCTTCGGTGATGCAGACGATGACCTGGATGCCGGCATCGGCGGCTTCGAGGATGGCATCGGCCGCAAACGGCGGTGGCACGTAAATGACCGAGGCATTGGCGCCGGTTTCATCCACCGCCTCCTGCACGGTGTTGAAGACCGGCAGGCCGATGTGCTGGGTGCCGCCCTTGCCGGGGGTCACGCCGCCGACGACCTTGGTGCCGTAGTCGAGCATCTGCTCGGCGTGGAAGGTGCCCTGCTGGCCGGTGAAGCCCTGCACGATCACCTTGGTGTTCTTGTTGACCAGTACGCTCATGGTGTCGGTTCCTCAGGCTGCAATCGCGGCAACGGCTTTCTTGGCGCCGTCGTTGATGTCGTCGGCCGGCAGGATTGCCAGACCGGAGTTCTTGAGCAGCTCCTTGCCCTTCTCGACGTTGGTGCCTTCCAGGCGCACGATCACCGGCACCTTCACGTCCACTTCCTTGACCGCGGCGATGATGCCCTCGGCGATCATGTCGCAACGCACGATGCCGCCGAAGATGTTGACGAAGATCGCCTTCACCTTGTCACTGGAGAGGATCAGTTTGAAAGCTTCGGTGACGCGCTCCTTGGTTGCGCCGCCACCCACATCGAGGAAGTTGGCCGGCTCACCGCCTTCCAGTTTGATCACGTCCATGGTCGCCATGGCCAGGCCGGCACCGTTGACCATGCAGCCGATGTTGCCGTCCATGGTGACGTAGTTGAGATCGAACTCGCTCGCCTTGACCTCGGTCTCGTCCTCCTGGCGCACGTCGCGCATCGCGACCAGTTCTGGATGACGGAAGCTGGCGTTGTCATCGGAATTGACCTTGCCATCGAGCACGGCCAGATCGCCATTGGTGAGGATGGCCAGTGGATTCAATTCCACCAGCGACAGGTCTTTTTCGTTGAAGAGCTTGAACAGGCCCAGCATCAGCTTGGTGAGCTGACCGACCTGCTTGGCATTCAGGCCCATGGCGAAGCCGACCTGACGGCACTGGAAAGGCTGCAGGCCCTGGACGTAGTTGACGTGCAGGGTCTGGATCTTCTCGGGGGTCTGCGCCGCGACCTGCTCGATGTCCACGCCGCCTTCACTGGAGGTGATGAAGGTGATCGACTTGGTCGAGCGATCCACCAGCAGCGACAGGTACAGCTCCTTGGCGATGTCGGTGGCCTGGGTCACGAGCACGGTATCGATTGGCAGTGCGATTCCGGCGGACTGGTAGGTCGCCATGCGGGTTCCGAGCATCGCGGCGGCATGTTCGCGCACCTCGTCGAGGCTGCGTGCCAGCTTGACGCCACCGGCCTTGCCGCGACCGCCGGCATGGATTTGGGCCTTGACCACCCAGAAGTCGCCGCCGATCGACTTTGCTGCCGTCACGGCCTCGTCCGGCGTGGTGGCGGTCTTGCCGGCCGGGACCGGGATGCCGTACTGGGCAAACAGTGCCTTGGCCTGGTATTCGTGGAAGTTCATGATTCAACCTGTGGGAATGATGCTGCGGGGAAGGGTGCCAGACCGCCGTGCCGGAACGTGGCGCGACGTGGCAGCCGGCCGCCCATTTTGATGGAGTGACCCGGCAAAGGCAAAAGACGATACTCTGGACATGCGCTGCCGGCGTGCCGGCAGAGGGCATGAGTCGAGGCCACGGCGCGGCTCGAAGGAGGCGATGGATGGGCGTGATCGGACGCGGGGACATCGGCATCGGCGGCGATGCTCGTGGCGGCGATGATGCGCTGCGGCGCGAGCATTACTTTTACACCCTCTACCGGGCACTGGTTGCGGCCCTGTTCGCCCTGCTCGCCTTTGGCCCGGTGTCGGATGACTGGGTCAACCTCAGTCGGCCGCGACTCGCCGGCGCGGTTGCGGTGTGCTATCTGGTCGCAGCCCTGGTGCTGCTGTTGCGCGGACGACGCACCGAGCTGCCCCTGCACGGCCAGGTTGTCGCTGGCGTGGTCATCGACATCGTCGCCACGGTCCTGATGGTGCATGCCGTCCTGCACCTGCAGACAGTCGTCGCAATGGCCCTGATCATCACCTTCGGTGCGGCGGCAGTGCTGCTGCCGCTGCGCATCACGCTGACGCTGGCGCTCACCGCCGGCGCATTGCTTCTGGGCGAATACGCGATTGCGCGCATGGGCGCGAATTTCGATCCGCGCTCGCTGATCGAAATCGTGATGTGCGCCGCCGGCTATGTCGCGATGGCCAAGCTCGGCGATGTCGTCGGACGCCAGATGCGCGAGAGCCACGAGCTCGCGCGCCAGCGCACGGTCGAGGTCGAAAACCTGGCGCAGATCAACGAACTGGTGATCCGGCGCATGCGCACCGGGGTGCTGGTGGTGGACGTGGCGGGGCTGGTGCACCTGCACAACGAGGCCGCCTGGTATCTGCTCGGACAACCCAAGGCCGATCGCCTGATGCTGGGCGAGGCGGCCCCGGAACTGGCGCAACGGCTGTTCCAGTGGCGCATGGACGATGCGCGCAACGACGGCAAGCCGCTGCAACTGGGTGCGGACGTGCCCGACGTGATTCCGCGCTTTGCCGGGCTGGGCACGACCAGCGAGCTGTTCGTGATCTTCCTCGACGACACCTCGCTGGTGTCGCGCCGCGCCGAAGAGTTGACCCTGACCAACCTCGGCCGACTCTCGGCCAGCATCGCACACGAGATCCGCAATCCGCTGGCGGCGATCAGCTATTCGGCCCAGTTGCTGGAGGAATCACCGGATTTGCCGGAGTCCGACCGGCGCCTGGTCGAGATCGTGCTGAATCACTGCCAGCGCATGAACGGCATCATCGAGAACGTGCTCAGCCTGTCGCGGCGCGAGCGTTCCCGGCCCGAACCGGTGGACGTGGCGCGCTGGGTCCGGCATTTCGTCGACGAGTATCGGAGCGTGCACCCGATGGAGTCGAACGAGCTGCGCGCCGTGGCGCAGAATGCGGCACTGGACGCCATGGTCGATCCGCAGCAACTCGAACAGGTGGTGAGTTGCCTGGTGCAGAACGCGGTCAAGCATGGGCACCTGCCGGGGCAGCCGGCCCGCATCACCGTCGCCGCGCGCCGCGTCGGCGACGGTGGGCCGACGGTAATCGAGGTTCTCGATCGCGGCCCGGGAATTCCGGAAAAAGTCACGCCGAAGATCTTCGAACCCTTCGTCACCACGCACGAGATGGGCAACGGCCTCGGACTCTACATCGCGCGGCAGTTGTGCGAGGCCAACCAGGCCAGTCTCGACTACGTGCCGATGGCCGGTGGCAGTTGTTTCCGCATCACCCTGGCCCCGAGTCATCACCTCGAACGCCTGTCCGGCACGGCACAGCGACTCGAACCGGTGCGTTGAATGCGTTCAGGGAAGGGGCTGAACACGTCAGAGCCCCGTCATTGTGAGCGCAGCGAAGCAATTCAGGCGTTTGATGTGAAAAATGGGCCGCTGCGGTCGATTTGCAGTCGGTGATTTCCAAGTCCGACAAACTCCCGGGATGGCGATGAAAATTGTTCAGACCCTTCCGAGGTATCGCGCCCATTCCCGACAGGGCGGCGAGCGCACTGTCGGGAATGGGATGCGGCGGGTTCGGCGAACTATTTCCTGATTTCGCCGGAGTGCGTGGAGAGGGCCTGCTCCAGGCCGGGAACCTGCGTCGCGCCGGCGGGTACCTGGATGCTGGAGCCGGCGAAGTCTTCGCCGATCGGCTGCACGCGCCCGCCCAGGCACTGCCCGAGGAAGCCTTCCGCGACGGCGTTGAATGCCTTGTTGTTTTCCGGCCGCTGGAAGCCGTGGCCTTCGTCCGGGAACAGCACGTAGGTCACCGGAATGCCGCGCGCGCTCATGGCGTTGACGATCTGGTCGCTCTCGTCCTGCTTGACGCGCGGATCGTTGGCGCCCTGCCCAATCAGGAGCGGCCTGCGGATCTGGTCGACCCGGGTCAGCGGCGAGTGCTCGGTGAGCCAGGCGCGCCCAGCCTCGGTGCGCGGGTCGCCCATGCGTCGCGCCAGCTGCTCGAAGAAGCTGGCCCAGTAGGCCGGCACCGTGGCGAGCAGGGTGTTGAGGTTGGAGGGGCCGACGATGTCCACGCCGCAGGCGAACGCGTCCGGCGTGAAGGTGAGGCCGACGAGGGTGGCATAGCCGCCGTAGCTGCCGCCCATGATCGCGACCTGTTCGCGGCGGGTGACACCTTGCGCGACGGCCCACTCGACCGCGTCGAGCAGGTCGTCGTGCATCTTCGCCGCCCACTCGCCGTCGCCGGCGTTGGTGAAAGCCTTTCCGAATCCGGTGGAGCCGCGGTAGTTCACGCTCAGCACGGCGTAACCGCGGTTGGCGAGCCACTGGTCCATGCCGCTGTAGCCGTAGAAGTCGCGCGCCCAGGGGCCGCCGTGCACCAGCAGCACCATCGGAGCCGTCGCATCGGGCTTGCCGTCGGCGTCCGGATCGGCGGCGGCGGGCAACGAGAGATAGCTGACCAGGGTCAGGCCGTCGCGCGAAGGGATTTCCTGCGGCCACATCGGCACCAGCGGTGCGCCCTCCAGCGCCGGGCGCGCCGAGAACAGGCGGGTCAGCGTGCCGGAGCCATCGCGCTGATAGCGGTAGTACTGCACCGGCGATTCGGCCGCGGAGTAGGCCAGGATCCAGGTGTGGTCGTCCAGGGTGCGACCGTTGACCGAGACTTCGCCCGGCCCGAGCGCCGCCAGGCGCTCCAGGTCGGCGCGAATCGCCTCGTCCAGCGCGATCCACTCGTCGCGCAGGTAGTTGACCGACACCGCCTGCACCCGGCCCGTCACCGGATCGGCGAGCCAGCCACCCACGTCCGCGCGCGCATCCTGGTGCAGCAGGGTACGCGCGCCGCTCGCGACGTCGAGCGCGAACAGCGCCGAGGTGTTGCGATCGCGCGAATCGCGCAGATAGAGCGTGGCGCCGTCATCGCTCAGGCCGACCGGGCCGGTGGTCATCGAATCCTCGAACCCGATCGCGTCGAACGCTTCCCAGACATCGCCCTTGCGCCGCAGCACGTCGCCGCCGCCGTCCGGGCGGCTGCGCGTGGCAAAGCGCGGCTGCAGATCGCCGTCGGCGAAGTACTGGCCGATGCGCTGCTCGTTCTTTTCCACCAGGGTGCGCGCGCCGTCGCGAAGATCGACCTGGTAGAGGTCGTGCCACTGCGGATCGCGGTCGTTCATGCCGACCAGCACGAGGTCCGGATGGCGGTGGCTGAGTCCGACCACGCTCGCCGTGGTGGCGGCGAACGGTGTCAGGTCGCGGCTCTCGCCGCTGTCCAGATCCACCGAGAACAGGTGGAAGTCCTCGTCGCCGCCGCTGTCACGCAGGTACAGGAGCGTGCCAGGACGGTAGGACCAGAAGTGGTCGCGGATGCCGCGTGCGGTGTCGGCGGTGACGGCGCGCGCGGCGGCGGGATCACCGGCTGGCGCGACCCAGACGTTCATCACGCCCTCGCGCGGTGCGACCCAGCTCAGGTAGGCACCGTCCGGGCTGATCTGCACGCTGGCACGTTCCGGATTTCCGAACAGCACGTCGCGCGAAATCAGCTCGACCGCGGGCGGCGCGGCGGGCGTGGAAGACGACGCGGCGGGATCAGGAGCCCCGGCTTCCCGGCCGCAGCCGGGAAGCAGCAGCGAAGCGGCGAGTAACAGGCAGGGGAGAAGAGCGGCTGGCTGGTGCATGAGGCTCGACTTCGGGAACGGACGGACAACGCTACACTACACCTGCCCGCGCGCCCGTGGCGTCCCCGCGAGCCAGGACCGGCGTCCTCGGCTCTGACGATACCGGAGGAGTCGCGGGCATCCTGATGGAGATAGCGCTTGGTGGGCGTTCCGCCGTTGCTGCAGCTGGTCTGCACCATCACCCCGCCGATGTAGCGCTTGGTCTCGATCACGCCGGTGGCGTTGCAGCCATCGCGGCCGGCGTAGGTGTAGGGCTGGCCGTTCTTGCTGCAAATGTTGCCGAGGGTGTCGTAGGTGAGGTCGAGCACCGTCACGGGCAAGGTGACGCCGACTTTCACCGTGGCAGTGCGCAGACCTCCTCAGCGCGGCAGGCGTGCCTTTTCCACCACCGAGAACTCGCCTTCGATGATGTGCGGATCGGAATGGCTTGGCGGCACCGGGCGCGTGCCGCGCAGATGCAGGTAGATGCGACGCAGGGCAAGGCCGGCGACCACCATCGCCGCGAGCACCAGGCCGAAGACGGTGAAGAAGCCGAGCAGGGCGAGACCGGCAAGGCCGAGGACCAGGCGCGCGACCGGATGACGCGGCGGCGCCAGGAAGAAAGAGAAGCTTCGCATCGCAGGTTCCTCCGCGTGCCAGAATGGATCCAGTATCGTGGTCGATCCAGACCGCCACAAGTGACGTGGGTTCCATCCATGGATTTCATCTTCCTCGCTCCGCTCGATTCCTTGCCCGCCGAGGGCGCGGCCGGCTTCGATCTCGACACCCAGGGCGAGCCGCTGGCGCTGTTGGTCTTGCGCCGCGGCGATGCGGTGCAGGTGTTCCACAATGTCTGCCCGCACGCCGGGCGTCGTCTCGAAGTCGCGCCGGGGCGCTTCATCATCGATGCGGGCACGGTCATCTGCTCTGCCCATGGCGCCTGTTTCACCATTCCCGCCGGCCACTGCATTGCCGGACCTTGCCGTGGCCAGAGCCTGCGCGAGGTGCCAAGTGAAGTGCGTGGCGACGCGGTCTGGATCGCGCCTTCGAGTTGAGTCGGGTCGTTCTGCACTGCACAAAAAACGCTCGCGCGAGCGTTATACTGCGGGCCTTTCGCCTGTGCCCATCCCCATGACCGACGAACTGGCCACGATCATCGATTTCATCCGCTACGGTGCCAGTCGCTTTGCTGCTGCCGGCCTGAGCTTTGGACACAGTTACGACAATGCGCTGGACGAGGCGACCCAGCTCACCCTGCATGCCCTGCACCTGCCCCACGACCTGGCACCGATCTATGGGCAGGCGCGCCTGCTCGCCGAGGAAAAAAAGCGCATCCTCGAACTCTTCGAACGGCGCATCGAGGAGCGCATTCCCGCCTGTTACCTCACTGGCGAGGCCTGGTTCGCGGGTTTGTGTTTCCTTGCCGATGCGCGTGCGCTGGTACCGCGCTCACCGATTGCCGAGCTGATCGAGGCCGGGTTTCAACCCTGGCTGGGGCAGCGCGACGTTTCGCGCGTGTTGGATCTGTGTACCGGCTCGGGCTGCATCGGCATTGCCACGGCGGTGCATCAGCCGGATTGGCAGGTTGATCTGGTTGACCTGAGTGCCGATGCGCTGGATCTGGCACGCGACAACACGGCACGATTCGAGGTCGGGGCGCACGTGCGTCTCCTGCAGTCCGACCTGTTCGAGGCGCTCGCGGGCGAGCGTTACGACCTGATCGTGAGCAATCCGCCTTATGTCACCCATGCGGAAATGGATGCGCTGCCGAATGAATATGGCTTCGAGCCGGAATTGGGTCTGCGTGCCGGCGACGATGGTCTGGATCTGGTCTTGCGCATCCTGCGGGATGCGCCGAATTATCTGACGGAGGATGGCCTTCTGATCTGCGAGGTCGGTGAGAGCGAGCATGCGCTCGTGCGCCTGCTGCCGGAGGTGCCATTTGCCTGGGTTGAATTCAAGGTCGGGCAGATGGGGATCTTCGTGCTCGAGCGCGAGGATCTCGCGCGCCATCACGCCGCCATCGCCGCGCTGGCGGCACAGCGGGAGTAGGGCATGGCCAGCAATACCTTTGGAACCCTGTTTGCCGTTACCACCTTTGGCGAATCCCATGGCCCGGCCATTGGTTGCGTGATCGATGGCTGCCCGCCAGGCCTGGAATTGGCCAGCGAGGATTTTCGCCACGATCTGGAGCGCCGCGCCACCGGGCGCTCGCGCCACACCTCGCAGCGACGCGAGGCCGATGAGGTCGAGATTCTCTCCGGTGTGTACGAGGGCAAGACCACCGGTACGCCGATTGCGCTTTTGATTCGCAATACCGATCAGCGCAGCCGCGACTACAATGACATCGCGCAGCAGTTTCGCCCCTCGCATGCCGATTACAGCTATTGGCAGAAATACGGCATCCGCGATCCACGCGGTGGTGGGCGCAGTTCGGCGCGCGAAACCACGGTGCGCGTGGCTGCCGGGGTGGTGGCCAAGAAGTGGCTGGCGCAGCGTGGCATCACGGTGCGCGGGCATGTTTCACAACTGGGCGAACTGAAGCCGGGCAATTTCGATTGGGGCGTGGTCGAGACCAACCCCTTCTTCTGGCCCGATGCCTCGATGCTGGAAGCATTGGAGGTGTACATGCACGATCTGCGCAAATCCGGTGATTCCATCGGCGCGCGCGTGGATGTGGTGGCCGAGGGTGTGCCGCCGGGTTGGGGTGAACCGATCTACGGCAAACTCGATGCTGAACTGGCTGCAGCCTTGATGAGCATCAATGCGGTCAAGGGTGTTGAGATTGGCGATGGTTTTGCCGTGGCGGCAATGCGCGGCACGGAAAACCGTGACGAGATGACACGCGCGGGTTTTCTTTCCAATCATGCCGGAGGCATTCTGGGCGGCATTTCCAGTGGTCAGTCGATCCGTTGTTCGATGGCGTTGAAACCCACCTCCAGCATTCGCCTTCCGGGCCGCAGCCTTGATGTCAGCGGGGCCGAGATCGAAGTCGTGACCCATGGCCGGCACGATCCCTGTGTCGGCATTCGTGCCACTCCGATTGCCGAGGCCATGGTGGCCCTGGTCTTGATCGATCAAGCCCTGCGGCATCGGGCGCAATGTGGTGATGTCGGACCGGTTGCGCCGCAGGTGCCCGGTTTTCCGATCCCGTGATCCTTTTCCTTTGGCAACTCGCGTGAGGCCCCAACGCATGAACCAGCACAGGCAGTACACCGTCGCCGTCGTCGGCGCCACCGGCGCGGTCGGCGAGACCATGCTCTCGATCCTCGCCGAGCGCGATTTTCCGATCGGCAAGCTGATCCCGCTCGCATCCGAGCGTTCGGCCGGTGGCACGGTGCGTTTCGGCAGTCGCGATGTGGTGGTGCAGGATCTGGCGACATTCGATCCGACCGGCGTGGATTTCGCCCTGTTCTCGGCCGGCGGCAGCATCTCGAAGGAGTACGCGCCGAAGTTCGCGGCCAAGGGCGCAGTGGTGATCGACAACAGCTCGGCCTTCCGCTACGACGACGATGTGCCCCTGGTGGTGTCCGAGGTCAATCCCGATGCGATCGCGCAACGTCCGCGCGGCATCATCGCCAACCCCAACTGCTCGACCATGCAGATGCTGGTGGCGCTGGCGCCGATCCATCGAGCCGTCGGGATCGAGCGCATCAATGTGGCAACCTATCAATCGGTATCCGGGGCAGGGCGCTCGGCGCTCGAAGAACTCGGACGCCAGACCGCGGCAATCCTCAACTTTGCCGATCCCGCACCGGCGCGATTCCCGGTCCAGATCGCCTTCAACCTGATCCCGCAGATCGATGACTTCCTCGACAATGGCTATACCAAGGAAGAAATGAAGCTGGTCTGGGAAACCCGCAAGATCCTCGGCGATCCGAGCATCGAAGTGAATCCGACCGCGGTGCGCGTGCCGGTGTTCTACGGCCATTCCGAGGCGGTGCATCTGGAGACGCGCACAGCGCTCACGCCCGAGGCCGCACGCGCGCTGCTGGAGCAGGCACCGGGCGTGGTCGTGATCGACGAGCGCAAGACCGGCGGCTGGCCGACGCCGGTGACGCACGCCTCGGGCAACGACGCGGTCTACGTCGGGCGCATCCGCCAGGACATTTCCCACCCGCGCGGGCTGGATTTGTGGGTGGTGTCGGACAACATCCGCAAGGGTGCCGCATTGAACGCTGTACAGATCGCGGAACTATTGGTAAAAAGTGACTCGTGATCTATAGTTAGGCCCGCGTTGTCAAGTCGTTTCTAGGTTCAGGGGATGAAACGACCGGTACACCAATGCACGAACACGCACGCAAGATTCCCGGGGGAACCCTTCAGATGAACAAGCGTCTCCGACTCCCGATGGCCTTGGCCCTGGTCCTTGGCACGTCGAATGTCATGGCTCTCGGCCTTGGGCAGATCCAGGTGAAGTCAGCCCTGAACCAGCCACTGGTGGCAGAAATTCCGGTGTTGGTGAGCTCGCCCGGTGAAGCCGATGCGCTCTCGGTGCGACTGGCCTCGCCCGATGCCTTCGTCCGGGTCGGACTGGATCGCCCGACCCTGCAGGCGACCAACCTCATGTTCGAGGTTCGCACCGACAAATCGGGGCGTCCGGTGATCCGCATCACCACGCCGGACAAGGTTACCGACCCATTCCTCAGTTTCCTGCTGGAGGTGGATTGGGGCAAGGGCAAGATGTTGCGCGAGTACACCGCGCTGCTCGATCCGCCCTCGATGATGCCGCTTGCCGGCAAGGCCCCGGTTGCGGCGACTCCGGTCGCGCGGCCCGAAACCGTGCGCACCGAACCCTTGCTGGAGACGCCTCCGCCGATGCCCGAGCCTTTGGCCGACGTCGAGCCACCGCCTCCGTCCGCGCCCGCGGTGGAGCCAGTGGCGGCGACGCCAGCATCTGCGCCTGCACCTGCACCTGCACCTGTTCCCGAGCCGACGGCGGCAGCACCTGCGCCGGCAGCCGCGGCCCAGGTCGAACCCTCACCGGTGGCCGGAAGCCACACCGTGAACCGCGGCGACACGCTTTGGCAGATCGCCCAGAACACGCGACCGGACGCGTCCGTGTCGATGAACCAGATGATGTTGGCGTTGCTGCGGGCCAACCCTGAAGCTTTCGCCGACGGCAACATCAACCGTCTGCGCAAGGGTGCCGTGCTGCGCATTCCGGGTCGCGAGGAAGCTGCCACGCTGGGAGCGGCCGAGGCCGCGGCACAAGTGCGCGAGCAGATGCAGAGCTGGAGTGGCACGGTTGCGACCCTGTCGCAACCGGCCGACGCCAGTGCGGTGGTGCCACCGCCCACGCCCCGCGCGCGCCGTACCGAAGCGCCCGCCAGCGGCGCCAGCCGAAACACCGACTCGCGCCTCGAACTGACGCCTCCGCGTGGTACCGGCAGTGCCAGTGCCAGCACCTCGGGTGCTGCCGTCGATGGTGCCGGCAAGGAACTGCGCGCCGAACTTGCACGCTCACGCGAAGAGGTGGCCACGCTCACCCAGGAAAATACCGAGCTGAAGTCGCGCGTCGGTGATCTGGAGCAGTTGCAGGGTGAAAACCGTCGCCTGATCGAACTCAAGGACAGTGAACTGGCGGCTGCGCAACGACGTCTGCGTCGTGCCGAGGCGGCCCTCGCCAAGGCCCAGGCCGAGGCTGGAGTCGCGACTGCACAGGCAACACCCGGCGCGACCGAGACGACTCCCGAGGCCGCTCCCGAAACCGCTCCCGAAACCGCGACGGCCGATCCCGGCAGCACGACCGTCGCGAGCGGAACCGAAGCGACACCGAGCGAGCCGGCACCTGCGCCGGAAACGGTTGCGGCCGAACCCGTGCCGCCTCCCGCACCGGTCGCTGAACCGGCGCAGCCGACACCGACTCCGGCAGTGGCCGAACCCGCGGCGCCGGCCAAGCCGGGTCTGTTCGGTCTGAATCCGTGGATCCTCGGTGGCGGCGCGGCACTGCTGATCGGCGTGCTTGCATTGCTCGGCCTGGCGCGCCGTGGCAAGAAGGCTGCCGCGCCCAAGTCGACGCCTTCGCCCTTGCCGGTCACGGCAAGCCAGCCGGCCGTCGCGCCGTACCAGCCAGACCAGTTGGAAGGCGAACTGATCGAGGCGATCTCCCAGCATCCCGACGACCTCGAACTGCATCTGGATCTTCTGCGTCACTATCACGCCTCGAACGATGCGCTCGGCTTCGAGATGGCGGCCGAAGCGATGCACCGACAGGTGCGCGACGATGCTGACCCGATCTGGCAGGAAGTCTGCGTCCTTGCTGCCGATATCGCGCCCGAGCATCCCCTGTTCGCGGGCGGGTCCGCGAGCGTGGCGTCCGCGCCTGCGCATGGATCCGAAGCGGAACACGAAGACGATTTCATCCACGAGGACGAACCCGGGCACGCGGCCGAGTCGGATGACGATGTCGATTGGCAGGCGGGCGATGGCATGACCCGGGCCGAAGACGATCTCGTCACGTCGGCCGCGGTCGATGAGTTCAGTACCGCAGGTGCCGAACTGGATGAGCCGTTCTTCCAGTCGCTCGACGCCGGTCATGAGGCCGATGTCGCTGGTGACGACGAGGGCATCGATGCAGATTCGGCCACGACCAAGCTGGAGCTGGCTCGGGCCTACCTGGACATGGGTGATGTCGAAGGTGCCCGAGGCATGCTCGAAGAAGTCCTGGCCGAAGGCAACGCGATGCAGCGTGAAGACGCCCGGAAAATGCTCGCCGACAATCCCTGATTCACCCCGTTGCACGTCAAAGGCCGGGTCGCGACCCGGCCTTTGCCTTTTCCGGACACCGCATGCGCCACGCCCTCGGCATCGAATACGACGGCACCGATTTCCACGGCTGGCAACGCCTCGGCGAAACGCCGAGCGTGCAGGCCGCGGTCGAGGCGGCGTTGTCCTTCGTGGCGGGGCATCCGGTCGAGGTCGTGTGCGCTGGCCGGACCGACAGTGGCGTGCATGCGCGGTGTCAGGTCGTGCATTTCGACAGTGAGGTGCAGCGCACCGCCTATGCCTGGACGATGGGGGCGAACTCGCGCCTGCCGGCTGGTGTCTCGGTGTGCTGGGCGCAGCCCGTGGCAGCAGATTTCAACGCGCGTTTTTCCGCCCGGGCGAGACGTTACCGCTATCGCATTCTGAATCGGCGTGCGCGTCCGGCCCTGGAGGCGCGCTTCCAAGGCTGGGAAAGGCTGCCGCTCGATGCCGTGGCGATGCATGAATCGGCCCAGGCCTTGTTGGGCGAGAATGATTTCAGCGCCTTCCGCTCTTCGCAATGCGATGCTGCGCACGCGCGCCGCAACCTCCAGCACATCGCGGTCACACGCGTCGATGACGAGATCCGGATCGAGGTGCAGGCCAACGCCTTCCTGCACCACATGGTGCGCAACCTCGTTGGCAGCCTGGTCCTGGTCGGTCGCGGCGAGCGTCCGGTGGAATGGATGAAGGAATTGCTCGACGGGCGCGATCGGCGACGTGCCGGACCAACCGCCGTGCCGCAGGGATTGGTCTTCCTCGGTCCGCGGTATCCATCCGACTGGGGCCTGCCAGCTGGAGTCAGTTTGTGAGTGGGCACGTCCGGATCAAGTTCTGCGGCCTGACCCGGCCGCAGGATGTGGATGCGGCAATTGCACTCGGGGTGGACATGATCGGCCTGGTGTTCGCGGAGCGGAGCCCGCGTCGGCTCGATCTTCGCCGTGCGGCGAGTTTGCGCGAGCGCATCGGGGCGCAGGTCGCCGTGGTGGCCCTGCTGATGGATGCTCCGGCCGCGACGGTCGCGGCGGTCATCGATGCCGTGCGCCCCGACCTGCTGCAATTTCATGGCGCGGAGAGCGATGCATTCTGCGCCGGCTTCGGTCTGCCTTTCCTGAAAGCGATCGCGATGGGCAAGGGTGCGCAGGGCGAGGTGGCCGCGCGCGTCGCGAGCTGGCCCTCGGCCCGGGCCGTGCTGTTCGATGGCCACGGCGCGGGCGAGGCCGGTGGCAGTGGTCAGCGCTTCGACTGGCATGTCCTGCCGGCGCGACTGGACACACCGTTCCTGCTTGCCGGTGGCCTTGATCCGGGCAACGTCGCCGCGGCGATCCACCTGGCGCGGCCGTGGGGCGTGGATGTCTCCAGCGGCATCGAGTCCGCGCCGGGCATCAAGGATGCGGTGCAGATGCGTGCCTTCGTCGAGGCCGTGCGTCGCTCCGGCTGAAGTTGTCGAGTAGCCCGGAGTGATCGGGGAACGCCTGCGGCCACGCAGCAGCAGTTCCGGCGGCACGCCGCTCGCCGACATGCCGCAGAACAGGCACGGATCAACATGACGCAGGCAGCGGGATTTGTGGCATCCTGCGCGGTTCCATGAAAACAGAACGAGATCGAGCATCGATGAGCGCACCAACCGTCAATTCCCGCGTCTACCCGCGCGGTGGCCTGGACATTCTTTCCCGCCACGAAGTCAGCCGGCTGCACGATGCCGCCAACGATGGCGGCCTGCACGAACTGCTGCGCCGCTGTGCGCTGGCGGTGCTGACCTCGGGCACGGCCAGCGACGATCCGCGTGCGGCCTTGGCGCGCTATCCGGACTTCGACATCCAGGCGGTGCAGCAGGATCGCGGCATCAAGCTGGAGCTGGCCAACGCCCCGGCCGAGGCCTTCGTCGATGGCAGGATCATCATGGGCGTGGCCGAGTTGCTCTTCGCCGTGGTGCGCGATATCGCCTACACCGCCTCGGAGATCCAGAGCAACGGCCAGTTCAACCTCGATGATCCCGAGGACATCACCGGCGCCGTGTTCGAGATCCTGCGCAATGCCCGCGCGCTGCGCTCGCACGTGGACCCGAACATCGTGGTGTGCTGGGGTGGGCATTCGATCGGGCGCGAGGAATACATCTACACCAAGGACGTCGGCTACCAGCTCGGCCTGCGTGGTCTGGACATCTGCACCGGCTGCGGCCCGGGTGCGATGAAGGGACCGATGAAGGGCGCGACCATCGCCCACGCCAAACAGCGGCGCAACGGCAACCGCTACATCGGCATCACCGAGCCGGGCATCATCGCGGCCGAGTCGCCGAATCCGATCGTCAACGAGCTGGTGATCATGCCGGACATCGAGAAGCGCCTCGAAGCCTTCGTGCGCATGGGCCACGGCATCATCGTGTTCCCCGGTGGCGTCGGCACCGCCGAGGAAATCCTCTACCTGCTCGGCATCCTGCTCGATCCGGCCAATGCCGGGATTCCGTTCCCGCTGGTCTTCACCGGACCGACCGAATCGGCGGCGTATTTCGAACGCATCGACCAGTTCCTGCGCCTGACCCTCGGCGAGGACGTGTCGCGCCACTACCGCATCCTGATCGACCAGCCGCGTGAGGTTGCACTGCACATGCAGCAGGGCTTCAAGCAGGTGCTCTCGCACCGTCTCGAATCACGTGATGCGTTCTTCTTCAACTGGTCGCTGCGCCTGCAGCCGGAACTGCAGCATCCGTTCATGCCCACGCACGAGAACATGCTGGCGTTGAATCTGCATCGCGAGCAGCCGCCGCACCTGCTCGCCGCCAATCTCCGGCGTGCCTTCTCCGGCATCGTTGCCGGCAACGTCAAGGAAGAGGGCATGCGCGCGATCGAGGAGCATGGTCCGTTCGTGATCGACGGCGAGCCCGAGATCATGCGCGCACTGGACAGCTTGTTGCGCGATTTCGTCGCGCAGAAGCGGATGAAGATGTCGGGCGAATACAAGCCCTGCTACCGCCTCACCGCCTGACTCACGACAGTACCGTGCCGTTCGCCGGAACATCGTCGTTCCGGCGAATGGCGGGTTGCATCAGTACAGCACGCGGGTGCGCAGGGTTCCCGGGATGGCCGCAAGGGCACTGCGCAAGGCCGAACCCTGTTCCTCACTCGTGTCGACGTCGATCACGACGTAGCCGATTGATGGATCGGTCTGCAGGTACTGGCCGCTGATGTTGACCTGCACCCGCGAGAACACCTCGTTGATTTGCGAGAGCATGCCCGGCACGTTGCGGTGGATGTGCAGGATGCGTCGGCTGCCGGGATGCTCGGGCAGTGCCACCTGCGGGAAGTTGACCGCCGACAGGGTCGAACCGTTGTCGCTGTAGCGCACCAGCTTGGAGGCGACCTCGATGCCGATGTTGTCCTGTGCCTCCAGCGTGCTGCCGCCGACGTGCGGGGTCAGGATGACGTTGTCGAGGCCGCGCAGCGGTGATTCGAAGCGTTCATCGTTGGCCTTGGGTTCGACCGGGAACACGTCCACCGCGGCCCCGGCCAGATGTCCGGCGCGCAGGGCTGCGGCCAGCGCCTCGATTTCGACCACGCTGCCGCGCGAGGCGTTGATCAAAAGGCTGCCGGCGCGCATCCGTGCCAGTTCTGCGGCGCCGATCATCATCCGTGTCGCAGGTGTCTCGGGCACGTGCAGGCTGACGACGTCGGCGCGTGCGAGCAGGTCATCGAGCGACTTTGCGGCGTGGGCATTGCCGAGGGCGAGCTTGGTCTCGATGTCGTGATAGATGACGCGCATGCCCAGGCCCTCGGCCAGCAGGCCGACCTGGGTGCCGATATGGCCGTAGCCGACGATGCCCAGCACTTTGTCGCGTACCTCGTAGCTGCCGCTGGCGGACTTGTCCCAGCCGCCGCGATGGCAGCTCGCGTTCTTCTCCGGGATGCGGCGCATCAGCATGATCGCCTCGGCGATCACCAGTTCCGCGACGCTGCGGGTGTTGGAGTAGGGCGCATTGAACACCGGGATGCCCAGCGCCTTGGCCGCGCCAAGATCGACCTGGTTGGTGCCGATGCAGAAGCAGCCGATGGCGATCAGGCGGCGTGCCTGCCCCAGCACCTCGGCATTGAGCTGGGTGCGCGAGCGGATGCCGATGAAATGCGCTTGCGCGATGTGCTCGCGCAGCTCGTCCTCGGGCAGCGCCGTGCGCTGGTAGTCGATCTGGCTGTAGCCGGCGGCACGAAAGGTCTCGACCGCATTCTGGCTGACGCCTTCAAGCAGGAGGACGCGGATGTCCTGCTTCGGAAAGGAGGTTCTGGGCATGGTGGCAGGCTTGGACTGGACTGGACTGGGAGCTGGAGTCTGGAACTATGCCAGAATCCTGAGTGAATGCGGCGGTGCATCATTGATTCGGGTGAAAACGCTGCGACATGCACGGATTCACGGCGCATTGGAGTGCGAACTTTGCGCTTCCGGCGATCGGAATCGGCCAAAATGCGGTTTTCCCGCGGTTGCAGTGCACAATGACACGTTCCGATGTTTCGCTTGACCACAGGCAGCCATGAACGACCTGCGATTGACCGGACTGGTCCGGAGTTTTCCGGGCCTCCTCATCAAAACCGAACCCGCCGACCTTGAGTTCTACGGCCGCGACTGGACCCGGCGCTGGATCCCGTCACCGTTGGCCATCGCCTTGCCGTCATCGGTCGAGGAGGTGCAGGGCATCGTGCGTTGGGCCAATGCGCAGGGTGTGGCCATCGTGCCTTCGGGCGGACGCACCGGTCTTTCCGGCGGCGCGGTCGCGGCACGTGGCGAATTGGTGCTGAGTCTTGAACGGATGCAGCGCGAACTCGGCTTTGACGCACACGACCGCATCCTCCACGTCGAGGCCGGCATGACACTCGAAGCGGTGCAGGCTGCCGCGCAGGCGCGCGGCCTGATCTATCCGGTCGACTTCGCTTCGCGTGGCTCCTGCACGATCGGCGGCAACATCGCCACCAATGCCGGCGGTATCCGCGTCCTGCGTCACGGCAACACGCGCAACTGGATCGCCGGCCTGACCGTGGTCACGGGCAGCGGCGAGATCCTGCATCTCAATCGCGGCCTGGTGAAAAATTCCAGTGGCTACGACCTGCGCGAGCTGCTGATCGGTTCGGAGGGCACGCTCGGGATCGTGGTCGAGGCGATGCTCTGGCTGACCGATCCGTTGCCTGCGTCGAACGTCATGCTGCTGGCCCTGCCTTCGTTCGAGACGCTGATGCAGGTCTTCGACGGCCTGCGTTCGCGCCTGCGCCTGTCGGCCTTCGAGTTCCTGACCGACCGCGCCCTGCGCCACGTCGTCGCGCAGGGTGCACAACGGCCATTCGCCGAAGAGCATCCATTTCTCGTCGTCACCGAATTCGATGCCGATACGGCCGAACGCGAGCAGGCCGGCCTCGATGCCTTCGCTGCCCTGCTGGAGGCCGGTCTCGTGGCCGATGGCGTGATCGCACAAAGCACTGCGCAGGCCGCGGCGCTGTGGCGCCTGCGCGAGGGCATCACCGAATCGCTTGCCGCACATCTGCCCTACAAGAACGACATCTCGGTGCGGATCGGCGCGATGCCGAGCTTCCTGGCCGAGGCCGAGGCCTTGCTGGCACGCGAATATCCGCAGTTCGAGGTGGTCTGGTTCGGCCACATCGGCGATGGCAACCTGCACATCAACGTGCTCAAGCCGGCCGACATGGAGAATCCCGCTTTCGTCGCCGAGTGCGGCCGGGTGACGCAATTGCTCGCCGGCCTGCTTTCGCGCCATGCTGGCAGCATCTCGGCCGAGCATGGCATTGGCCTGGTCAAGAAGCCGTATCTGGCATCGACCCGCAGTCCGGCGGAAATCGCCCTGATGCAAGGAGTCCGCAAGGTGTTCGATCCCCATGCCGTTCTGAATCCCGGCAAGCTGTTCGAGTCGGACGACATGTTGGCCGGCGCGGAGGGCGCGGCATGAGGGCCTGGCTTGCCGGAATGCTGCTGGTGCTGGTCGGCATCGTCGATGTCGCGGCAGCGCCACCCGAGCCGCTGCTGTGGCGCAGCGAGGGCACGACCGGGACCGTCTGGCTGCTGGGCTCGTTCCACATGCTCCAGCCCACGGACTATCCTCTGGACGCGCGCGTCGAGGCGGCGTACACGCAGGCCGATCGCCTCGTGTTCGAGGTTGATCCGGGCGAGATGACCGACCCACAGACGCTCCAGGCGATCCAGAAGATGGCGCGCTTCGAGGATGGACGCACCCTGCGCGGGGTGATCTCCCGACGCACCGCGAACCGCCTGCGCCGGTTCCTCGGTGGCAGCGAGGTGGCGATGACGAGTGCCGATGCATTCAAGCCCTGGTACATGGGCCTGAACATTGCCGTCGGCTCGATGCTGACGATGGGCCTTGATCCCAAACTCGGCCTCGATCAGCACTTCATGCAGCGGGCGCAGCGCGATGACAAGTCGGTGTCCGGCCTGGAAACCGCGGTCGAACAGATCGGTGCGCTCGATCGCGCGCCGCTGGCCGAACAGGAATACACCCTGGTCGAGGCATTGGGCCCGGCGGCGAAACAGCGCGAGCGCATCCTGCAGATGCATGCGCTGTGGCGTGCCGGTGACGCCGCAGGCCTCGAAGCCCTGGTCAACGAGGACATGCGCGAGCACACCCCGCGGATGCACGAACTGCTGGCCGGCGAGCGCAACCAGCGCTGGCTGCCGCAGGTGCTGGAGCGGACACGCACGCCGGGCAATACTCTCGTCGTGGTTGGCAGCATGCACCTGCTGGGGGACGACGGTCTGGTCGAACTGCTCCGGCGCAAGGGCGTCAGGATCGAGCGGGTAGGTTCGGTCGTGCCGCCTGCGCAGTTGGACAAGGCGGCTTGATTCGGCTGCACGATACGCACGATGTGCTCGCCGCCGTCGGGGCTTGCGGCGGCGCCCACGGGCGGAGATCGTTTTTCGCCCGCTCCAGACTCAACCCAGAAAGCCCATGGGCGAACGCGCTCCGCCAGGCTTGAGCCGCAACTGCCTTCCACCCGATCAAGCAACGCGCCCACCTCTGGCGCCTGTCCCAACACCTGCAACTGCCGCAGCGCGTTCGCCATGTCGCCGGGCGTGAAGCGGTTCAGGTGTTCAATCCGGCGCAGGCTCAGCGTATCGAACAGAGCCTCGCCCAGCACGCAGCAGAACAAGGCCAGGCGCTGTGCCGCGCCCGGATAATCGAACCGAATCCTGGATTTTTACTGCAATGTGTGCGTGCGCGGCAGTGCGGCGGCGGTGTTGCCGGAGCTGCTGGGTTGAGCCGCTGCGCGCGGGCGATGTGTTTCACGAGCTCAGGGTTCAGCCGCTGCAACTGCCGCAGCAGACGGATGGCAGGCGGACGATCTGCCGTGTCGTGATCGGGTGGCCGGAGGCGGTCAGGGCGGCGACCAGTTCGCTGTCGAGCAGGTTGGTGCTCAGGCGCAGGGTGTGGCCATCGCGATCGAGATCGGCGAATGCCGCAGGATCGACGTCCTGCAAGGCATCGGTGATGGCACCGAGGTCAGGGGTGTCTGCGTCGAGGCGGATGCTGTATTCCATGGCTGGGCGACTCCGAAACGTGAATCGGGCGTGCCAGGTCTTTCATCGAGTGCAGGCGCGGCACGTGAAGATTTTACTGCGGCGTGCCGTGTCCGAGTGGAGGGCGGCATTCGTCATTCAGCAGGGATCGCATTCCAGATAGATGCTCACGCTCTGATCCGGATGGCGATCGTCGAGGCCGCACAGCTCCGGGTGTGGGCTCTGGTTGCAATCGACCTCGCGCACGACGAAGCCCGCCTCGTGCAGCAGGCCGTCGAGGGTGGGACGGTCGAAGAAGAAGCCGGGATTGAGCTTGAGCGCGAGGTTGACGAGGTGGCCGGCGGTTTCCGGCTCCAGCGGCAGGCCGACCGAGCGGTTCCAGTTGTCGATCAGCCATTGCGGGCGCTCGCGCCAGGCCTCGATCAATCGTTCCAGGCTGGGCAGAAGCAGGCGCATCACGCCGCCGGGCTTGAGCACGCGCCGTGCCTCGGCGAGGAAGGTGCGCACCTGGGCGATCGTGCCGAGGCAGGAGAGGAAGTCCTCGGAATGGATGAAGTCGACGCTGGCATCGGGAAACGGGATGCCCTTGCCGAGGTCGGCGACCACCTCGGCACCGTTGGTCGGGTCGAGGTCGATGTTGGTCCAGCCGGGCAGGGGACAGACGCCGGAACCGCAGTTGAGCTTGAGCATCCGAGAGTTTCCGATGGGAAGGGCGAGCTGCCGGCGCGCCTCAGAATGGCCAGAAGATCGGGATGAAGATCACCCCGAGCACCCAGAAGATCAGGTTGAGCGGCAGGCCGATCTTGATGAAATCCTTGAAGCGGTAGCCGCCGGCATTGTGCACCATGGTGTTGGTCTGGTAGCCGACCGGGGTCATGAAGCTGGTCGAGGCGGAGAACGTCACCGCGATCAGGAAGGGCGTGGCATCGACGCCGAGCAGTTGCGCGGTGGACATGCCGATCGGGGTGAGCAGGATCGCCGAGGCGGAGTGACTCATCATCTCGCCGAGGAACAGCGCCAGCAGGTAGAGCACCGCGAGTACCACGTGCGGGCCGAACGAACTGACCAGGCCGAGGGTGTTGTCGGCGATGAACTGCGAGGCACCACTGCCGTTCATCGCGGCACCGAGTGGCAGCAGGCCGGCCATCAGCAGCAGCACGCGCCAGTCGATCGCGTCGTAGGCGGCGTCGATGTCGACGCAGCGGGCGAGAATCATGGCGATGGCACCGACGATCGCGGCAATCGCGATCGGCACCCAACCCAGGGCCGAAACCGTCACCACCGCGGCCATCGTCAGCAGGGCGAATGGGGCGCGCCAGTCGCGCCGGCGTGGTGCGTCGCGTTGCGAGAGCACGATGATGTTGGCATTGCGCCGCAGCGCCGCGATCTCGGATTCGGGCATCACCAGCAGCAGGATGTCGCCCACGCGCAGCACCACGTCGCCGAGCTTCTCGCGCACCACCTGGTCGCGGCGCTGCACCCCGAGGATCGTGGTGTGCTGCGGCAGGCGATAGTCGAGCGCGGCGAGGCGATGGTCGACGATGATCGAACTCGGCGGGATCATCACCTCCACCATCACCTGCTTGGCATCGCGCGCGGCCTCGGCGAGGAGCGAGGACTTGCCGTTGAGTCGCAGCTTCGCTTCGCGCTGGAGTCGTTCCAGGTCGGCCCATTGACCGCGCAGCAACAGGACGTCGTTTTCCTGCAGGGTCTCCGAACGCGGCGACCAGTGCTTGCGTCCATCGCGCCACAATTCGAGCAGGAACAGGTGATAGGTTTCGCCGAAGCTCGTCGCCTCGAACGGGACCCCGACCAGCGGTGAATCCGCGCCCACGCACAGTTCGGTGACGTAGTGGCCCAGTTCGTAGGGCGCCTGCTGCGGGTTGGCGCTCTCGCCCGGCAGCAACCAGCGTCCGAACACCAACAGATAGAGGCAGCCGGCAACAAGGCAGATCGCACCCAGCGGCAGGAATTCGAACATGCCGAAGCTGCGATGGCCGAGATCCTGCGCGACCGAGTTGACGATGAGGTTGGTCGAGGTGCCGATCAGGGTGCAGACGCCGGTCATCTGGGTGACGTAGGACAAGGGGATGAGGGCGCGGGTCGGCGGCATGCGGATCTCGACGCAGGCCGAAATCACGATCGGGATGAAGATCGCGACGATCGCGGTGTTGTTGACGAAGGGCCCGATCACGCAGAGCACGCCGAACAGGCTCAGCAGGAACCGCAGGGGCGAGCGGCTGCGTCCGAGCAGGGTGCCGATGCGCGAGAGCGAGCCACTGCCCTGCAGTCCGGCGGCGAGCACGAACATCGCCGCGACGGTGATGGTCGCCGGGTTGCTGAAGCCACCGAGTGCCTGCGCCGGCGTCACCAGGCCGAGCAGCGGCAGGCTCACCAGCACCAGCAGCGCGACGATGTCCATGCGCAGCTTTTCGCTCAGGAAAAGCGCCATCGTCGCCAGCGCGATGCCGAGCACGAGGGCGATCTGCAGGGTCATCGCATGTCTCCGGCCGGACTCAGTCGCCGGCGGAACCGGCGTCGGCTTCGAGCGTGGGCAGGAGGCGCGGTGCCCGGCGTGCCTGGCTCGCCTGTTCGAAGGCGTAGGCGAAACCGATGAGGCGGGCATCGCTCCACGCCGGGCCCATGAACACGAGGCCGACCGGCAGCTCGTGGATCATCGCCATCGGCACGGTCACGCTCGGGTACCCGGCCACCGCCGCCGCACCCCAGGCCTCGCCCAGGACATGGTCGCCGAGCAGCGGGTCGGTCGGCCAGGCCGGTGCGGTGGCGGGCGCGATCAGGGCATCCAGTCTTGCCGCCGCGAGTGCGGCGTCGATGCCGCGCGCGCCGGCCAGTTCGCGCGCCTGGCGTTGCGCATCGAGATACACCGGATCGCTCAATGGGCCGATATCCGCGGCTCGTTCCAGCAATTCCTGGCCGAACCAGGGCATTTCCCGCTCGGCATGGGCGCGATTGAAGGCGATGAGATCGGCAAAGCTGCGCACGGCGGTGCCGTGGCTGGCGAAATAGCGTTCCAGGCCATCCTTGAACTCGTGCAGCAGCACTTGCATCTCGGCCTCGTTCCAGTCGCTCGCGCTCGGCAAGTGTGCGTCGATCACCGTCGCGCCGGCGGCACGCAGCAGGGCGATGGCGTGCTCCATCGCGGCATCCACGTCGGGGTGATAACCCATTGCGTCGCGCAGCACGCCGATGCGGGCGCCGCGCAGCGCATCGCTGCGCAGGATGTCGCGATAATCGATCGGGTGTGCGCGTGCCTGCGCGCTGGCCGGGTCGTCGGCATCGTCGACTGCGATTGCTTCGAGCAGGACGATGGCATCGGCGACGCTGCGTGCCATCGGTCCGGCGGTGTCCTGGCTGATCGCGATCGGCACGATGCCGTCGCGACTGACCCGGCCGATGCTCGGCTTGATCCCGACCAGCCCGGCCACGGACGAGGGACAGATGATGCTGCCATCGGTTTCGGTGCCGATCCCGACCGGGGCGAGACTGGCGGCGATCGCGCTGCCGGTGCCCGAGCTGGAGCCGCAGGGATTGCGATCGAGCACGTAAGGATTGCGGGTCTGCCCGCCGACGCCGCTCCAGCCCGAGGTTGCCCGGGTCGAGCGGAAATTGGCCCATTCGCTCAGATTGGTCTTGCCGAGGATCACCGCGCCGGCCTCGCGCAACTGTCGGACGAGGAAGGCATCGCGCGCCGGGGTGTTGTCGGCGAGGGCGAGCGAGCCGGCCGTGGTTGCCATCGGCACGGCGTCGATGTTGTCCTTGAGCAGCACCGGAATCCCGTGCAGCGGCCCACGCACGCGGCCGGCACGGCGTTCGGCATCACGGCCATCGGCCTCAGCCAGGGCCTCGGGATTGATCGCGATGATGGAATTGAGGCGCGGACCGTTGCGGTCGATGGCCTCGATCCGGTCGAGGCTGGCCTGCACCAGATGGCGGCTGTCGAGCGTGCCGGCCTGCATCCGGGCTTGCAGCTCGGCGATGCCGAGTTCCGCGATTGCGAGACTGGGCGTGGTCTGCGACGGAACGGCGTGGCGCATCACCGGCGCGGTCGCGCTGCAGGCGACGAGACCGAGCGTGAGGACCGCGTTCAGGACAGGACGCATGGCGGCTCCGGGAGGAAATACAGGGTGCAAGGGTTGCCGACAATGACGTGGCACGCAAGCGTGCGGCTCAGGCTCGGAGGCCTCGTGCCGCAGCGCGCCTCAATCCTTCGGTGCGAACAGCAGTTGTGGATCGAGGCGTGTCTCGAACCAGGTCAGGCCCCAGTGCAGGTGCGGCCCGGTGGCGCGTCCGGTTGCACCGACCGCACCGATGACATCGCCTTGTTGCAGGCGCTGGCCGACCTGCACGTCGAGCCGCGACAGGTGCAGGAAATTGGAGCCGACACCGTGGCCGTGATCGATCAGCACGGTGCCGCCGGTGAGGTAGAGATCGGGATCGGCGAACACCACGATGCCCGCCGCCGGCGCGTGGATCGGGGTACCCTGCGGCGCGGTGATGTCGGTGCCCGAATGCGGTGTGCCGGGTGTGCCGTTGTAGATGCGCTGGCGGCCGAAGCGTCCGCTGATGCGGCCCTGGATCGGCCAGGTGAAGCCGGCGAACGCATCGGCTCGATCATCGTCGCGCTGGCGCTGGGCCGCGACGGCGGCCTGCTCGCGTGCGATGCGGGCAGCGATTTCCGGCGGTGGATCGACCGTGGCCTGCGGCACGCCGTTGACCCGTTCGACCGGCCAGTCACGCTTCTTCACCGCGACCTCGATGCGCTCGCGCGAGCCGTCGGGCAGGCGGATGTCAAGGCGCGCGTTGCGGGTTTCGTCGCGTCCGATGCCGAACACGAAACGACCGTCGGGGGCAATGCGCAAGGTCTTGCCGCGCAAGGCCACCTGGCTGCCCGGCAGGGTCATGCCGAACACGAGACTGCCTTGTTGCACCGCTTCGGGCAGGGTCGTGTGCATGCTGGCGGCGTGCACGGCGGCAGAGGCGAGTGCCAGGCCGAGGAGCAGGAGCATCAGGAACAGACGCATCGCGATTTCAGCGGGCGAATTGCAGACGCTGGCCATGGGCCGCGCCGACGATGCGCTCGCCGTCCCAGGCCAGTTCGCCGTTGACGAAGGTGGCCGCGACACGCGAGCGGAAGGGCATGCCCTCGAACGGCGACCAGCCGCATTTGCTCAATACCTTGTCACGCTCGATGACGTGTGGCGCAGCCGGATCGACCAGCACCAGGTCGGCGAAATAGCCCTCGCGCAGGAAGCCGCGTTCGGACACGTCGAACAACTGCGCCGAGGCGTGGCAGAGTTTCTGCACCACCTTGGTCAGGCTGAGCTGGCGGCGATGCACCAGTTCGAGCGCGGCAATGAGCACCTCCTGCACCAGCGGCAGACCGGAGGGCGCGGCGAGGTAGGATTGCTGTTTTTCCTCCAGCGTGTGCGGGGCGTGGTCGGTCGCGAGCACATCGATGACATCGTCGCGCAACGCGGCGATGAGGGCGTCGCGATCGCTTGCGTCCTTGATCGCCGGGTTGCATTTGATGAAATTTCCGAGGCGGGCGTAGTCCTCGCGCGCGAAGTGCAGGAAGTGCACGCAGGTCTCGGCCGTGATGCGCTTGCGCAGGCGGCCATCGCGGTCGAGCAGTGGCCCGGCCTCGAACAACGCGAGTTCGTCGGCGGTGCTGATGTGCAGCACGTGCAGGCGCGTGCCGTGCGCCTTCGCCAGCGATACCGCGAGTTGCGAGGACTTCAGGCAGGCTTCGCGCGAGCGGATGTCGGGGTGCAGCGCCACCGACACCTCGTCGCCGAAGCGCTGCCGAGCCTCGGCCAGAGCGTGCTCGATCGTCGGGGTGTCCTCGCAATGGGTGATGACCGGCGTCGGTGCGTCGCGGAAGATCGCCTCCAGTATCGCCGGGTCGTCCACCAGCATGTTGCCGGTCGAGGCGCCCATGAAGACCTTGATGCCCGGCGCCGCGCGTGGATCGAGCGCGCGGATCGCATCGAGGTTGTCATTGCTGGCGCCGAGGTAGAAGCCGTGGTTGGCACGGCAGCGCCCGGCGGCGCGGGCATACTTGTCTTCCAGCGCGGCCGAGTCGAGTGTCGGCGGGCGGGTGTTGGGCATGTCCATGATGCTGGTGACGCCGCCGGCCACGGCCGCGGCCGATTCGCTCGCAAGGTCGCCCTTGTGGGTCAGGCCGGGTTCGCGAAAGTGCACCTGGTCGTCGATCACGCCGGGCAGCAGCCAGCGGCCGTGCGCGTCGAGCACCTGTTCGCCGGGACGGGCGTGGAGCCCGAGGCCGATTTCCTCGATGCGTGCGCCGGCGATGCGCAGGTCGCCCTCCTGTTCGCGACCTTCGTTGACGAGGCGGGCATTGCGGATCAGCCAGTTGGACATGGACGACGGCCATTGTGGATGGACCACCATGATAGCGCTGCGCCGGCTTTCGCCCGGCGCATTTGGCAGTCTGTGGCATCGGCAGGGATACTCTCGCCCGGCGCGGGCTTCCGCGCGCGATGGATGTGAACCGCGAGCACGCGATGCCCGAAGCACACGAAGACCCGATCCAGCACGTTGCTCCGGCAACGCTGCCCGCGCCCGGCAATGGCGCTGTTGCCGCGGCCACGGCCCGGGGCGGCGATCGCCCGGGCGCACGGTTCGGGCCATACCGTCTGCTGCGTCCGCTGGGCCAGGGTGGCATGGGATCGGTTTGGCTGGCGATGCGCGACGATGGCGCGTTCGAGCGCAAGGTGGCGCTGAAGATCCTGCAGCGCGAGCTGGCCGGATCGGAGTGGCGCGAGCGTTTCCTGCGCGAGCGCCAGATCCACGCCGAACTGCAACATCCCAACATCGCCGCGATGTTCGATGGCGGCGTGGGCGAGGATGGCCGGCCATTCTTCGTCATGGAGTACGTCGAGGGTCGGCCCATCACCCAGTTCTGCGACGAGGAGCATCTCGACGTGCGCGATCGCGTCCGTCTGTTCCAGCAGGTGCTCGCGGCGGTTGCGCATGCCCACCAGCAGCTCGTGGTGCACCGTGACATCAAGCCCGGCAACATTCTCGTCACCGAGGGCCGGATGGTGAAGCTGCTGGACTTCGGCATTGCCAGTCTGCTCGAATCCGGCGACGGCGAGGTCGTCGAAGATCGCGCAATGACCCTGCGGTATGCCGCACCCGAACAGGTTCGCGGCGAGCCGCCCGGCATGGCGACCGATGTCTATGCCTTGGGTGTCACCCTGTTCGAGGTGTTGACCGGGCGGCTGCCCTACGACGAGGCGGCGCCGCTGGAACAGGCCATCCTCGGACATGCGCCGTTGCCGGCGACCGCCGTTCTCGCGCGCAGCGGCGTGACCACGGCACTGGCGGCGGCACGCTTCACCTACGAGAGCGAGATCGATCTGTCGGCCTTGCGCCGCAGTCTTGCCGGGGATCTTGAATCGATCCTCGCCAAGGCCTTGCGCAAGAATCCGGCGCAACGCTATCCCTGGGCCGAGGCGTTCGCCGCCGATCTGTCGAACCACCTGGCGCAACGACCGGTGCATGCGCATCCACCGAGCCTGCACTATGTCGCCGGGAAGTGGCTGCGGCGTCACGCCGCCAGTGCCGCGATGGCATTCATCGGGGTGGCGATCCTGCTGACAGCGTTGGCGATGCTGCACGTCCAGCGGCGCCAGGCCGGAGTCGAGGCGATCCGTGCGGCGATGGTCATGACGCAGATGGCGATGGCACTGGATGAGTCCGGACGCTTGCGCGAGGCGCTCATCGGCTGGCGCGAGGCGGTCGAGTTGCTGCGCAGCGGCGGCGCGAGACCGGATGAGTTGGCACAGGCGTTGGTGAACCTGGCCATGGCCGAGCTTGATTCCGGTGATCCGGATGCGGCGGCCGATCATGTCGACGAGGCTGCGCGCCTCGTGGTCGCCAATGCCGGTACCGACGTCGACACGCGCGGGCGGATCGAGCGGCTGCATGCCCGCATCGCCACGGCGCGCGGGCAGCGCTCCGGCAAGCCGCCGTCACCTTGACGCAGTGATCTCCTGGAGTCCGGCCACCATCTGTTCAAGGGTTGCGCGGCGGCCGGCGCGCAGCAGTGCGCCGGTGCGCCGGCGCAGTGCACGCAGGTTGCTGTCGCGGATGATTGCGCGGACATCGAGCAGGCTCGCCGGGTGCATCGAGAACTCGCTCAGGCCGAGCGCCAGCAACAGGCGTGTATAGCGGGTGTCGCTGGCGATTTCACCGCAGATCGAGACCGGCGTGCCGCTTTCGCGTCCGACCGCGATGATCTCGTGCAGGATGCGGATCACGCCGGGATAAAGCGGGGAGAATAGTTCGCCCAATGCGTCGTTGCCGCGATCGGCGGCGAGCAAGTATTGGACCAGGTCGTTGGTGCCGATCGAGATGAAGTCGAGCACGCCGACCATCGCGCGCAGCGCGAGTGCGGCGGCGGGAACCTCGATCATTGCACCCAGTGGCACCGATCCGGGCAGGTGGTGGCCCTCGCGCAGGAGGTCGCGGGCGCACTCGTGCAGGATGCGGCGCAGCATCACCATTTCATCGCGCCGGGTCACCATCGGCACGAGGATGCGCACCGGGCCATAGACCGAGGCACGCAGCATCGCGCGCAACTGGCTGCGCAACAGGCCGGGGCGGGCAAGCGCGAGGCGCACGCCACGCAAGCCGAGTGCGGGATTGGCCTCGCGTGCCAGGCTGATGCCGCTGGTATCGGACTTGTCGGCGCCGAGGTCGAAGGTGCGCAGGGTGACGGGACGGCCGTTCATGCCGAGCACCGCATCACGATAGACGGCCAGTTGTTCGTCCTCGTCGGGCGGCTCGCGTCGTTGCAGGAACAGCAGTTCGGTGCGGTACAGGCCGATGCCGGCAGCCCCGAGACGGTGCGCGCGGGCGATGTCCTCGCGCGATTCGGCGTTGCCCAACAGGGTGATCGAGACGCCGTCGCGGGTCGTCGTCGGCATGTCGCGCAGGCGCGCCAGGCTGCGGCGTTCGCGACTGAGTTCGAATTCACGCTGGCGCAGGTCGAGGAGGTCGTCCGGATCGGGCTCGACGATGACCTGGCCGCGTCCGGCATCGACCATCACCGCCGCCGCCTCGGGAATCAGATCGAGCGCGTCGGGCGTCAGCACCAGCATCGGCAGACCGAGGCTGCGCGCCATGATCGCGCTGTGCGACAGGGTGCTGCCCTGCGAGACGAGGATCGCGACCACCCCACGTTCGGAAAGCTGGGCCAGTTCCGCCGGTGCGACACTGTCGGTCACCAGCACCTCGCCGGCGAGGCCGATCACGTCGCTGCCGTCGAGATCGCGGGTCAGGGCGGCCTGAACCCGACCGAGCACATGCCCGACATCCTCGCGCCGGCTGCGCAGGTAGGGATCGTCCATTGCCTCGAATACTGCCACGAGGCGGTCATGCTGGAGCTTGAGCGCATAGCTGGCGGCATAGCGCCCGCTGCGAATCAGATGGGTGAGGCTATCGAGCAGGTCGGGATCGTCCAGCAGCATTGCGTGGACATCGAGGAATTCACCGATTTCCTGCGCCAACGCCCCCTGCAACTGGTCGCGCAGTCGCGCCAGTTCGTCGCGTGTGGCGATGACGGCGTGCTGCAGGCGGGCGACTTCGGCCTCGATCTCGCCTGGTGCGAGGCTGCGCTCCTCGATGTCCAGCACGTGCGGTTCGCGAATCCGGGCACGGCCGAGGGCGAGACCCTTGGCAGCGGTGAGGCCAGACAGCGCGAGACGCATGTCAGTGCGTCCGGAGGCCGGACGGGTGCGGAGTGCGAGTGTGGGGCGGCGTCTGCGTCATGCACTCTCCAGTTCGTCGAAGCCCCGGGCAAAGAGGACTTCGGCGGCGTGCATGGCATCGATCTCGTCGGGGCCATCGAGCCGCAGGCGCACCTGGCTGCCCTGTGCTGCGGCCAGCAGCATCACGCCCATGATGCTCTTGGCGTTGACCGCGCGACCGCGGCATTCGAGCGTGGCGAGGCTGGCGTAACCCGACAGCAGGGTCACGACCTTGGCCGAGGCGCGGGCGTGCAGGCCGAGTTTGTTGACGATGGGCAGGTCGCGTTCAAGCATGATCGAGGATGACTCCGGTCTTGCCGCCCGCCTGGGCCGTGCGGGCAAGCTCGTCGAGGGGAAGTTCGGGGTAGTTGCAGACCCGCATCAGCATCGGAAGGTTCAAACCGGAAACCCGTCGCGCCGGGGTGCCGAGCTGGGTCAGGCGCGCCGCGAGGTTGCTGGGCGAGCCGCCGTACAGGTCGGTGAGGATCAACACGCCTTCGCCCCGGTCGGCGCGCCGCAACGCGGCGCTGGCCGCGGGCAGCACGGCGTCGATGTCGGCGTCGAAGCTCAGTTCGAAGCATTCGATCGGCAGCGGCACGCGTCCGAGCAAGCGTTCAAGCAAGCCGGCGTAGTGCGATGCCATGCCCGGATGGGCGACGAGGAGCAGTCCGACACTCATGGCTGCCAGTGTACCCAATGGCAATGGCTGAACGTCGGATCAGGACGCACGAAGGCGGGCGACGAGGAGATCGTAATCGGCGGCGATCGGGTCGGCGTGCGTGGCGCGTGCCAGCAAGGCGGCGAGTGCCGGGGGTGGGGCGACCGGCGCGTCGATCAGGGGTTCGACGATGCCTTCGAACTTGGCCGGGTGCGCCGTCGCTGCCACGGCCCAGTCGCCATCGGGCGCGAGGCTGTCGAGCGCGTGCACCGCGGTTGCGGTGTGCGGGCAGATCGCGACGCCGTGGCGCTGCCAGACCTCGACGATGGTGGCTTTGATCGCGGCATCGTCGACCGCGATGGCGCGGAAGCCGGCACGCAATTCGTCGGCGTCGGGCACGAGCCAGCGCAGGCGCTCGAAGTTGCTCGGTGCGCCCACGTCCATGGCGTTGGCGAGGGTCGCGATGCTGGCGCGCGGGCGGTATTCGTCGCCATCGAAGAACTCCGGCAGCACCGCATTGGCATTGGTTGCGAGCAGGATTTCGCCGATCGGCAGGCCGATGCGGCGGGCGAGGATGCAGGCCAGCGCATTGCCGAGGTTGCCGGTCGGGATGGCGAGGTTGAGCATCTCGCCGTGTTCGCGCAGGTGCGCGAGCGTCGCCGTGGCGTAATAGCTCATCTGCGGCAGCAGGCGACCGAGGCTGATGCTGTTGGCGGAACTGAGCGGTACCTCCGCCTGCAATTGGCGATCGTTGAGGGCGCGTTTCACCAGCGCCTGGCAGTCATCGAAGCTGCCGGCCACACGCAGCGCCTGGACGTTGTCGCCGAAGGCACCGAGCTGGTGCGCCTGGCGCGGCGAGACCCGGCCATCGGGATACAGGATCACCACGCGCACGCCCGGCACGCCGTGGAAGGCGCCACCGACCGCGGCGCCGGTGTCACCCGAGGTCGCGACGAGGATGGTGAGAGTCCGGTCGCTGCCGGCGCGCAGGCGTTTCATGCAGGCGGCGAGGAAGCGTGCACCGAAGTCCTTGAAGGCCGCAGTCGGGCCGTGGAACAACTCCAGCAGCAGGGTGCCATCGCCGAGCGCGCGCAGCGGTGCGGGGAAGTCGAAGGCTTCGGCGCAGATCGCATCCAGTTCGCTGGCCAGCGCATCGGTGGCGAAGAAAGAGCGCAGCAGGGTCGCGGTGACCTCGGCGATGCTGCTGCGCCCGGCGAAGTCGTCGGGCCGGAGCGTCGGCAGGAGAGCGGGAACGTAAAGCCCGCCATCGGGTGCCAGACCGGCAGCGAGAGCTTGCGACAGGGTGGCAGGTGCGGCCTGGCCGCGGGTCGAGACGAACTGCATCAGAGGATCTCCGCACGGGGTCCTGCGACCGGGGAAAGGTACGAGCGACTGGTGAATCCGGCAGCCGCGAACGCGGCCTGCATCGGTGCGGCCGCGCCGGCGGCTCGGGTGCGATCGGCAAACCAGGCGAACACGCTCGGACCGGCGCCGGAGATGCTCGCGCCGAATGCACCGGCATCGAGCGCCGCCTGCTTGACCTGGGCGAAACCCGGGATCAGCGCGGCCCGGCGTGGTTCGACCAGAACGTCGGCAAAGCCAGCCCGGACCAGGGCCTCGTCGCCGCGCAGGCAGCCGATGATGACCTGGGCCAGGTTCGCCGATTGGGCAACGAACTCGCCGAGGGCGTAATGACCGGCAAGGGCTTCGCGCGCGCGCCGGGTTTCGAGAATCTGGTCGGGATGCACCAGCAGGCAATGCCAGGCCGCGGGCACTTCGATCTTCACCATGCGTTGCGCCGTGGTCAGGACCAGGCCGCCGAGCAGCATCGGTCCGACGTTGTCGCCGTGGCGCGAACCGCTCGATGCGGATTCGCCGTCGAGCGCGAACGGATACAGCGCCTCACGCGAAAGAGGTTCGTCGAGCAGCGCATTGGCCGCCACCAGCGCCGCCACGCAGCTCGCCGCCGAGCCGCCCATGCCCGAGCCGAGCGGGATGCCCTTGTCGATCTCGATCTCGAAGCCAAACGGCAGCGCCAGTGCCCCACGCAGCGCGATCAGGGCGCGCCCGGCGGTGTTGGCATGGGCATCCAGTGGCAGGTCGAGGCCACGGATCGCGCGAATCCGCACCAGCGGTTCCTCGATCCGTTCGACCGTCACCCGGTCGCCAGGCCCGGCAATGCTGTGACCGAGCAGGTCGAAACCGACGCAGGCGTTACCGATGCTGGCAGGGGAGAAGGCGGTGGGCATGGGGATTGGGGATTGGGGATCGGGGATCGGGAATCGGGAATCGGGAATCGGGAATCGGGAATCGGGAATGGGGAATGGGGAATGGGGAATGGGGAATGGGGAATGGGGAATGGGGAATGGGGAATGGGGAATGGGGAATGGGGAATGGGGAATGGGGAATGGGGAATGGGGAATGGGGAATGGTCCCCATTCCCGATTCCCGGCCCCTCACACCCTTGCGCCCAGCGCCGCGGCGACGCGCAGCAGGTCGGCGAAGACGCCGGCGGCGGTGACTTCCGGACCGGCGCCCGGGCCTTGCACGACGAGGGCGTTGTCGCAGTAGCGACGGGTGGTGAACTGGACGATGTTGTCGGTCAGGCGCAGGTGCGCGAAGGCGTGATCGCCGGGCACGGCTTCGAGTGCAACCCGGGCCGAGCCGTCGCGACCGAGGCTTGCGACGTAGCGCAGCACCTTGCCCTCGGCCCGCGCCGCATCAAGGCGTGCCTGCATGTACGCGTCATGCGCGCTGAGGCGATCGAGAAATGCCTCCGGCGACACCTGCTCCAGCCCCGGTGGAATCAGTGACTCGACCTGCACCTCGTCCAGGCTCAGCTCGCGCCCCGCCTCGCGTGCCAGGATCACCAGCTTGCGTGCCACATCGGTGCCGGAAAGATCGTCGCGCGCGTCCGGTTCGGTGTAGCCCAGCGCGTGCGCCTCGCGCACCCGTTGCGAGAACGGCACGCTGCCGTCGTACGTGTTGAACAGCCAGGCGAGAGTGCCGGAGAAGATGCCCTTGATGCCGTGCAGCTCGTCGCCGGTGGTGATCAGGTCGCGCAGGGTCTGGATCACCGGCAGGCCGGCGCCGACCGTGGCCTCGTAGCGGAAGCGGGCGCTGCCGGTCTGTGCCGCGGCACGGATCCGGCGATAGCGTTCGAGCGGGCCGGAGCCGGCCTGCTTGTTCGGGGTGATGACGTGGATGCCGGCGGCGAGCCATTCGGCATAGTGGTCGGCGACGGCCGGATTGGCACTGCAGTCGATGATCGCGGCATGTGGCAGGCGCGCGGTGTGGACGTGTGCGGTGAAGGTGCCCAGATCGAGTTCGCCCGCCTCGGCGAAACGGGCACGCCAGTCGGTATCGTGCTCGCCCAGCCACATGCGCCGACTCGACGCGATCGCACGCAGGCGCAGGTCGAGGTTGGCCTCGCGCAGCAGGCGCGGGGCGTTTTCCATGAGCTGGTCGAGCAGCGCCGCCCCGACCTTGCCCGGTCCGATCACGCCGACGGAAATGGTCTGGGGCGAAAGCCAGAAGCCGGCGTGCGCGGCGCGCAGCGCCTTGCTTTCGTCGACCGAGGCGATCGCCACCGAGATGTTGCGCTCGGATGCGCCCTGCGCGATCGCGCGCAGATTGACCCGGGCGCGGGCGAGAGTGCCGAGGAAGCGTGCCGCCACGCCCGGGCGTCCGGCCATGCCGTCGCCAACCGCGGCCAGCACGCTGATGCCGGCTTCCACCTGCACGCTCTGGATCTGGCCCTGTGCCAGTTCCTGGGCAAAGGCGCGTTCCAGAGCGACCTTGGCAATGGCGGCCTGATTGGCATGCACGACGCAGCAGATCGAGTGCTCGGAGGAGCCTTGCGAAATCATCACCACCGAGACTTCGGCCGCACGCAGTGCCGAGAACACCGCCTCGGCCGTGCCCGGCACGCCGATCATGCCGCTGCCCTCGACGTTGACGAGGGCGAGATTGGAAACCAGCGACAGGCCCTTGGCGAGTGCTGCGCTGCGCTCGTCGCCGCGGGCATCGATGCGCGTGCCTGGATGTTCGGGATTGAAGCTGTTGCGGATCACGATCGGCAGGTCGCGTGCGATCGCCGGTGCCATGGTCTGCGGATGTACCACCTTGGCGCCGAAATAGGCCAGTTCGCAGGCCTCGGCATAGGAAATCCGCGGCAGGAACACGGCGTCGGGGACGAGTCGCGGATCGGCCGAGAGCACGCCGTCGACATCGGTCCAGATGTCGAGCTCGGCGGCGTCGAACAGGGCCGCGAAGATCGCCCCGGAAAAGTCGCTGCCGTTGCGTCCGAGCGTGGTCGCAACGCCATGTGCATCGCGTGCGATGAAGCCGGTGACAACGATGCGCCGCTGTGGATGCACCGCACGCCAGCGCGCCAGGTTGGCCGCGCTCGCCTGCCAGTCGACGACGACGCCGAGGCTGTTGCGGCCGACGACGAGCACGTCGCGTGCATCGAGTGTCGTGGTGTCGCCGACCTCGGCATCGAGCAGGTCGGCCAGGATGCGTGCCGACCAGACCTCGCCCAGGCCATGCACGCGTTCCTTCGCGGCCGCGCCGGAAGGTCCGAGCAGGGCGATGGCCGAGAGGATGCCGGCCAATTCGTGGAACTGTGTGTCCAGCCAGGCGCAGGTCGCGGCGTGGTCGCCGAGCAGTTCGCGTGCGGTCGCGAGGTGGCGTTCGCGCACGCCGGCGAGCGGCGTGCGCCAGTCGCCGTCTGCCGTCGCCGTGTCGGCGAGTGCGATCAGGGCATCGGTGGTGCCCTTCATCGCCGAAACCACGGTCACCTGCACCGGGTCGGTGCGCTCGCGCAGGATCTGCGCGACATTGCGGAAGCGCGCTGCGCCGGCAAGGCTGGAACCGCCAAATTTGTGCGTGATGACGGCGGGATCGGCAGGGGCGAAGGATTCGGCGGGTACGGCGTTCATCGTGGGCCTCGTGGGTCGGTTGGCCCGCTTCCGATTCGGTACGGCGACGCCATGCGCCCCGTTTCCTGCTCGGGGCGCGGTGCCGGTTTCGTGATCTTCAGGACACGACCGGACCCACCCCGGAGAGAGGGGTAGTCGTCATGGTCATGGTGATGGTGCAGGGCAGCATGGTGCACAGCAAACCCGGAGATCGGGCGGATGTCAAGCGCCAGGGCTGTCTCGGCCTGCGTCCATTGCCGGCGTGCGCCAGGTGCAGGGCAGGCAGGCACGTCAGCGAACGGGCATGACGTGTGCGAGGAGATCATCGACGGCAGCGGAAAAGTCCGCGGCGAGGATGGGTCTCGCGCTCGCGTCGTCGGTCGTTTCCAGTCGTTCCACGGCGAGCGCGAGACGGGCGGCGCCACAAAAACCGCAGGCTGCGCGCAGGCGATGCAGTTCTTCGCGCGCCGGTCGCGAGTCCGGGTCGGCGAGGATGCGTGCGCGCTGGGTCGGAAGGTCGTCGAGCATCAGTTTGCGCAGTGCCGCGAGCGTGGCGGGATTGCCGCCGAGCGCGGCGAGCGCAGCTTCGTCGTCCCAGATCGGCACGGACACAGCGCGTGTCGATGGGTCTGGATGCACCCCGACCGGCAACGTCTCGTCGGTATCGAGGCCCAGTCCGGCGAGGGCATGGGCCAGGTGTTCGAGCGACAGCGGCTTGGTCAGCACCGCATCGAAGCCCTGACGGCGCAGGCGTTGCTGCAGTTCCGGGCGTGCATCGGCGGTCAGGGCGAGCGCGGCGACGTCGGTGCAGGCGTGCTGTTCGTGATTGCGAATGCGCCGCAGGGTTTGGTTGCCGTCGATGCCGGGCAGGTTCAAATCCAGCAGCAACACCGAGAAAGGCGCGTTGATCGCGGCCTCTGCAGCCGCTTCACCCGTGGCAAAGGCGGCGACATCCCAGCCCAGCAAGGTCAGCGCCTCGGACAGGAAGGCGCGGCTGGTCGGATCGTCTTCGGCGAGCAGGGCACGTTTCATCGTGGCGGGCTGCGACAAGGCTATGCTGGGAGCATGGATCGCCATGATCACCCACGCAAGCCCGCCTTCAGCCGCTCGGCCTTGCTCGTGGCAGCCGTGCTGCTCGTGCAGACGGTGGCGCAGGCGCGCAGTGTCATGCTCGAAATCGAGAAGCTGGATACCTCCGTGGCGCATGTGCAGGGGCTTTCGGCGACGTTGACCTGGCCGGAAGGCGCGCCGCAGGGGCGATTGCAGCTCAAGCTTGCGAATCTCGACGCCGGCGACTTTGGCTATCGCTGGCGCAACGTGAATTGGAACTGCGAACTGCTGCGTGGGCAGGCATCCTGGCAGTGTGCCGGCCCGCTCAAGGCACGCGGTGCCGGTGGTCTGACGCTTGTCGCGCGGATCGAGCGTGGCGATCTGGTGCTGGAGGCCGGCAGCGGCACCGGGAAACTGCGGCTTTCACGCCCAGCCGAAGCCGCCGCACCGTTGCGCGTCGAACTGGTGCGGATTCCGGCCGGCTGGCTGGCACCGGCCCTGGCGCAGGTGTGGGAAGACGGTCGTTCGACCGATGGCACGATTGATCTCGACTGGAGCCTCACGCTCGACGATGCCGGCGTCGGCTTTGCCGGTCCGGTGCAATTCGCCAGACTCGGGATCGACAGCCGCGATGGTTCGATCGCCGCGGCAGGATTGCAGGCCGCCGGACGGATGCAGGGGCGTTTTGGCGACGCCGGCGTGACGCTGGCAACGGAACTGGCCTTGACGGGCGGTGAGGTGCTGCTGGGTCCGATGTACGTGCCGCTGCCGGATCATGCCGTGCAGTTCGGTCTGCAACTGGCGATCGAATCCGATCGGCCCTGGCAGATCGAGGCATTGCACTGGAACGATCCCGGGGTCCTGGAGTTGCACGGCAAGCTGGCACTGGACCCGGACGCGCCGATGCCGTTGCGCGCGGCCGATCTGGAGTTTTCCGTGCCGGCACTGGCAGCGGCGCATGCGCGCTATTCCGACGGTCTCGCCGCCACGCTCGGTCTGGCCGGCCTGGCCGTCGAGGGTGCGGGAAGCGGCAGCCTGCAATGGGGCGATGGGCAGTGGCAGGCCATCGATCTGAACCTGGAACAGGTCGGGATCGAGCAGGGCAAGGCCCAGTTCGGAGTGGAGAATCTCGATGGCCGGCTGCGGCTGCGTCGCGGCACGATCGCGGCGGACAGCGAGCTGGCATGGCGCGGTGCGCACCTGTACGGACTGGAGCTGGGCGCCGCACGGCTGCCACTGCGCAGTGCCGAAGCCGGAATGAGCCTGCGCGAGCCGGTGGCCCTGTCGCTGCTGGGTGGCAGCCTGCAGGTGCGGGCCTTGCGGGTGTTGCCGCGCGACGCCGATACGCGCTTCGATGTCGCCCTGGCGCTGGATCGACTCAATCTTGCCGCACTTGGCAAGGCCTTCGGTTGGCCCGAGTTTGGCGGCACGATCTCCGGCGAACTGCCTTCGGTGCATTACGCCGGCGATCACCTTGAATTCGAAGGTGGTCTGACGGCGCGATTGTTCGACGGCGATGTGCGGGTGTCGCAGCTCTCGATGGAGCGACCTTTCGGCGTCGCGCCGATGCTTGCAGCCAGCATCGATTTTTCCGGCCTCGACCTGCAGCCGCTGACCGGTGCCTTCGGTTTTGGCGAGATCACCGGGCGGCTCGATGGTCACGTGCGCAACCTGCGTCTGCTCGACTGGGAGCCGGTCGCCTTCGATGCCGCCTTCAACACCGTCAAGCGTTCCGGCGTGCCGCGACGCATCAGCCAGCGCGCCGTGCGTGATCTCACCGAGGTCGGTGGTGGCGGCATCGCAGCCGGGATCCAGGCGCAGATGCTCAAGGCCTTCGCCAGCTTCGGCTACGAGCGCATCGGTCTGTCCTGCCTGCTGTCCAACAACGTTTGCACCATGGGCGGCGTCGATGCCGGAGGCAGTGGTGGCTATACCATCGTCGAGGGTTCGGGCCTGCCACGGGTCAGCGTCATCGGTCACCAGAAGCGAGTGGACTGGCCGGTGCTGGTGGCGCGGCTGAAGGCCGCGACCGAAGGCCAGATGCCGGTCATCGACTGAACCGTGCCCGGAGTGCGGGCTGCGGTTCAGCCGCGCAAGGCTTCAATCGCCCCGGCATTTCCGCTTCACTATGCACCGCACCTTTTCCCAATGGAGTCTGTCATGCGCAAGTTTGGATGGTCCTTTGCCCTCGTCGGCCTGCTGGTGCTCTCGGCCTGCGTCACCATCAACGTCTATTTCCCCGCGGCCGAGGCCCAGGAAGCGGCGCGCGAGTTCGTCGAAAAGGTGATCGGTGACGATGCGCCCGCGCCGGCACCCAGCGAAGCGCCCAAGGCCGGCAACAGCGGTGGCATGGCGGCGCTGTTGTCGTTCTTCATTTCCGAGGCGCGGGCGCAGACGCCCGACATCAGCCTCAAGACCCCGGCGATCCAGGCGATCCAGGCGCGCATGGCCGATCGCTTCCAGAGCCAGCTCGCTGCGCATTTCGACAGTGGCGCTCTGGGCTTTGGCAACGACGGCATGATCGTGGTGCGCGATGCCGGTTCGCTCGGCCTCAAGGATCGTGCCGCGGTCAACCAGGCGGTGGCCGAGGACAATCGTGACCGCGCCGCGGTGTACCGTGAAATTGCCGTCGCCAACGGTCATGCCGAATGGGAACAGCAGATCCGCGAAACCTTCGCCCGGCAGTGGACCAGCAGCGCCCGCGCTGGCTGGTGGTATCAGGACGCGGGTGGTGCGTGGAAGCAGAAGTGATCCGACGACATCGCCGGCGACCGGTACCGGCGATGCCGATTCACTGCGCCAGCGCGTGCAGCCAGGCCACGGCTTCGCCCGACAGCAGGACGCCGGCGATGATCGCGCCGCAGCCGAGGAACCAGGCAAGGAGCAGCAGCACACCATCGCGTTCGATGAATGCGATGGCGTAAAGCAGCAGGAGCAGGGCGAACGGGTAGTTCGTCAGCGGGATCGGCAGGGCCAGCAGGACTCCGAGCAGGAGCAGTTGCACGCCGCTGAAAGCGCGTGCCAGTGCGCTGTGCATCAGGGTTTCGATGCGCGGCCTGCAGGCGCGCTCGATCGGTCCGAGGATGCGCTGCATGCGATTGGCGAAGTGCGCCAGCGTGCTGCGCCGGATTTCCCGACGCAAGACGCGCCGTGGCAGCCACGGTTGCGCCAGCCCGACCAGCATCTGCAGGCCGATGAGGCTGGTCAACGGACCGGAGATGCCACCGGCACCGATCGGCAGCGGGATGAAGGCCGGTACCAGCACCAGGACCAGGAGCACGCCCCAGGCGCGACTGCGCACGCGCGCGAGGATTTCTGCAAGGCTCAGTGCGGGCGTCGTGCCGCTGTGCGCCAGATCGACGAGCAGGGCGCTGGTGCGCAACGGCACCTCGTCAGGTGTCGGCATCGATCGAGATCGGATCAGGCAGGCGCTGGACCAGCAGTTTGTCGATGCGGGCGCCGTCGAGATCGACGACCTCGAAGCGCCAGTGGTCGTGATCGAAGAATTCCCCCGGCGCGGGAATGCGACCGAAGTGCGCGACCACCATGCCCGCGGCGGTGTTGTAGTCGTGCTCGTCCTCGTCGGGCAGCCGGGGCAGGTTCAGCAGTTCGCGCATGTCATCCGAGGGCAGGCTGCCATCGAGCAGGAAACTCCCGTCCTCGCGTCGCACCAGCGAGCTGTCGCCGGTGCGGATCTGTTCCAGCGGGATACGGCCGAGCACCGCACCAAACAGGTCGTTCACCGTCACCAGGCCTTGCAGATCGCCGTATTCGTCCACGACCAGAGCGACATGGGCATTGTGGTCGCGGAACAGCTCCAGCAGTCCGAGCGCGGCGGTGGATTCGCTGACGAACAGTGGCTCGCTCAGGTTGGTGAACATGTCGCCGGCCTGGTTGCTGGCCAGCAGGGTGGCGAGCGACTTGGTTTCGAGGATGCCGACGACGTCGTCGTCCGAGCCGCGATAGACCGGATAGCAGGAGTAGGGCGAGTCGCGCAGCACCGCGAGGTTGTCGGCGCGCGGCGCCTCGATGTCGAGCCAGGCGATGCGGGTGCGCGGAGTCATCAGGCTCTCGACGCTGCGATCGCTCAGGCGCATCACCCGGTTCATCATTTTGCGCTCGTCGGCGTCGATCACGCCCTGCTCGTGGCTCTCGCTCAGGAGCAGACGGATTTCCTCCTCCGAAACGCGCGAGGCGATGCCGCGATCGAGGTGCAGCAGGCGCAGCAGCAGGCGCAGGCTGCGCGAGAGCAGCCAGACAAAGGGTGCGGTCAGGCGCGAGGCCGCCTGCATCGGCATCGCGACCTGGCTGGCGATGATTTCCGGCGCGAGCAATGCCGCACGCTTTGGAAGCAATTCGCCGAAGATGACGGTGAAATAGGTGATGATCCCGATGCCCGCGACCAGGCCGAGACTGTGTGCCAGCTCCGGATCGAGGCCGTATCCAGTCAGGACGCCGGCAAGTTTCTCGCTCACGACCGCGCCGCCGAGCATGCCGATCAGGAGGTTGGCGACGACGCTCCAGACCTGCACCGTGGAAAGAAAGCGCTCGGGTTGCTCGGTCAGGCGCACGGCCTGGCGAGCGCGATGGCTGTGGCTGGCCATCTGCCTCAGACGCGCGCGCCGGGCCACCATCACGGCCATTTCCGCGAACACGAAGAAACCGTTGACCAGGATCAGGAGGGCGACAACGAGGAGTTCCAGGGTCATGGGGACCGATACCCGTCCCGTGCTTGCCGGCGTGCGCAAGTGCACCTTCGATCACTATGCCACAGTCGGCGACACCCAACTGCCGGTAAACTATTGCGTTCACGCGGCGGGGTTGCCGAGCGATCCGCGCGTTTCTTCCATGCTCCGGTCCTGAAAAGGTGAGGCTCCATGTTTTCCCTGCAAACCATCTTCGGCAAGGGTGACCAGTTCTTCAACTTGCTGAACACGGCCGCCGAAATCGCGGTCCAAAGCGCCGACGCGCTCGAACACCTGCTCGAAGATCATGGCACCGAGGCCACCCTGAGCGAATTCCGTCTGGCGCGCGAGCGCGAGAAGGAGGTTTCCGCGAAAATCAGCCAGGCGCTCGTCGATGTCTTCATCACTCCGCTGGAGCGCGAGGACATCGAGGCACTGGGCACGGCGATCTATCGCATTCCCAAGACCATCGAGAAATTTGCCGATCGCTATGTGCTGGCAGGCGAGCGCCTGAAATCCATTGATTTCGGTCCGCGTGCGGCGATGCTGAAGGAGGCCACGAGCCTGGTGCAGGAAATGGTCCGGCACCTGCCGAAGATGAAGCTGGACGCGATGAAGCGGCTCTATGATCGCCTGCGTTCGGTCGAGGGCGAGGCCGATCGCCTGATGTTGGAAACCTATCGCGAGATCTACTCGGGCAAGTACGAGGGCCTGCAGATCCTCCTGATCAAGGACTTCTTCGAGCTGCTGGAAAAGGCCATCGATCGCTGCCGCACCGCTGGCGAAGTCTGCTACGAAATCACCCTGAAGAACTCCTGAGGCCACGCCGTGCTGACCCTGGTTCTGTTCGTGGTGCTGCTGGCACTGGTGTTCGATTACATCAACGGCTTTCACGACACCGCCAACTCGATTGCCACCGTGGTCGCGACCAAGGTGCTGACGCCGACCCAGGCCGTGACCATCGCGGCCTGCATGAACCTGATGGGGGCGCTGGCCGGCACCGCCGTGGCCAAGACCATCGCCACCGGCCTGATCGACGTGAGCGTCGTGGAGGTCACTTCGCAGGTGCTGATCTGTGCCCTTTCGGGTGCCATCACCTGGAATCTCATCACCTGGTATTTCGGTCTGCCATCCTCTAGCTCCCATGCCCTGATCGGTGGACTCTGCGGCGCCGCTCTCGGTGCATCGGCGAGCAACTGGCACGCAATCATCTGGTCACATGCAGCGACGCCCTGGTGGCGCGGCACGGGCTTGCTGTGGAAGGTGATCCTGCCGATGGTGAGTTCGCCCCTGTTGGGATTCGCTGCGGGCTTCCTCGTCATGGGCCTGCTGTTCGCGATCATCGCCGGCATGACGCGCAGCGGTGGCTGGCTGGCGCGCCTTGCCCGTCCGCGTGCGGTCAACGGTTTCTTCGGCAAGGCCCAGATCGTTTCCGCAGGCAGCATGGCCTTTGCCAATGGCATGAACGATGCGCAGAAGACCATGGGCATCATCGCCTTGTCGCTGGCCAGTGCCCAGGCTGTCGGAACGCTCGACGTGCTGCCAGGCTGGCTGGCCTTCCTGCACCCTTCCGATGCGGCATTGGCGCAGGGGGACATCGACCTCTGGATCAAGGTCACCTGTGCCCTCACCATGGCCGCAGGCACCCTCACCGGCGGCTGGCGCATCATCAAGACCCTCGGACACAAGATGGTGAAGCTGCATCCGATCAACGGCTGGGCCGCGGAAACCAGTGCGGCAACGGTCATCATCGGTTGCTCGGCCCTCGGCATCCCGGTTTCGACGACCCACAACGTCTCTGCCGCGATCATGGGTGTGGGCACGGCCAAGCGTTCCAATGCGATCAAATGGAGCGTCGCCGCACGCATGATCTGGGCCTGGATCCTGACCATTCCCGCTGCCGGCGGCATGGCCTATCTGATGATCGAGGTGTTCCGGCTGTTGGGTTGGCATTGAGCGCGCCGCGGCACGCCGGCAGATCGAGCCCGCGACGGGTTCGATGCGTCGGCCACGACGAATTTCAGGAGATGCGGGCGTTCAATTCCGCCAATGCCCCGGGCGTGCCGGCATCAGTCCAGTATCCGACGTGGTGACGACCGCCGACCTTGCCCTCGCGCATCGCATGGCGCAGCAGGGGGGCAAGACGGAAGGCCGGTGGAAAGCCCTGGACTTCAGTGCTTGCCAGCCCGGCCTGCCAGCCGGCGAAAAGGCGTGGATCGAGGATCGCGATGCCCGAGTAAGTCAGGCGTTGTCCAGGTCCGGTCGGTTGCAGGCGACCGTGGTCGTCGAGGTTGAAGTTGCCATCGCTGCCGGCGGGCGGATCGACCATCAGCAGGTGGGCGAGGTCGCCCTCGGTCAGGCCCAGGCTGCCGAAATCGACGGCGGCGCGAACATCGCCGTTGACCAGCAGGAAAGGTTCCGGCCCAAGCAGGGGCAGGGCATTGAGCAGGCCACCGCCGGTTTCCAGGCCGTGTCCGCCTTCGAAGGAATAGAGGATCGATGCACCGAAGCGCTCGCCATTGCCGAGCAGTGCCGGGAACTGTTCGGCGAGCCAGGCGGTATTGATGACGATGTCGCGCAAACCGGCGCGGACCAGGGCTTCGATGTGATGCACGATGAGCGGCTTGCCCTGCACCGACAGCAACGGCTTGGGGCAGGTGTCGGTCAAGGGGCGCAGGCGTTCGCCGCGTCCGGCCGCGAGGATCATCGCCTTCATCGCGGCAGTTCCAGTGGCGCCAGCACGGGCATGACGCGCCGCTGCAAGATCTCACGCAATGCCAACAGTTCCGGATGTGCAGCGAGCGTGGTGTCGAGATAGGCGACGAAGCGCGCCGCATCGGCAAGATAGCGAGGCTTGTCGTCGCGATGCTGCAGGCGGGCGAAGATGCCGAGTACCTTGAGATGACGCTGTACGCCGACGAGATCGACATCACGCCGCAGGGCATCGGCCGCTGGCGCCGCGATCCCGGCATCGCGCGCCGCGATGCGATAGTCGTCGATCCAGCCGTCGATGCGCACCTGCGGCCAGCTCAGAAAGGCATCCTTGAAGCAGCTCAGGACGTCATAGGCGAGTGGCCCGCGCACCGCATCCTGGAAATCCAGCACCGCGACACCGTCATCCAGCGGCATCAGGTTGCGCGGCATGAAATCACGGTGCACCAAGACCTGTGTCTGCTCCAGAAAGGCGGCGACGAGGATATCGAAGGTGCTGGCGAGTGCGGCGCGTTCCGCCGTATCCAGCTCCACGCCCAGATGCCGACCCAGGAACCAGTCGGGGAACAACAGCAACTCGCGCCGGACCAGAGCCTCGTCGTAGACCGGAAAATCCTCGGGTGCGGCAATGCGCTGGAGCCGCAGCAATTGCGCGCGGGCCTGGGTGAACCAGTGTTCGGCGTTGTCGGCATCGATGATCTGCAACAGGGTCGAGCTGCCGAGATCCTCCAGCAACAGGAAGCCGGTTTCGGGCTCGCGGGCGAGGATGCGCGGCACGCGCACACCACCCGAATCGAGCAGGGCATGCAGGCGCAGCCAGGGGCGCACATCCTCCTGTGCGGGTGGCGAATCCATCACGATCACGCTGCGGGCACTGTCATCACGGGTTCGCCAGTAACTGCGAAAGCCGGCATCGGAGGACGCGGCGACGGGTTCCGGCGTGTTCGTGCCCAGATGCCTGCGTGCGAATGCGAGACGGGCAGCCACGCGGGTCGTGGTTTCGAGTGTCATCCGAGCAGTTCGCGGACGTGGGCAATCACGCTGTCACGCAGCGCGACGAGGTCGTAACCGCCTTCGAGGGTGGAGACGATGCGCCCGCGCGCGTGGCGCAGGGCGCGTTGCAGCAGTTCACGCGTGATCCAGGCGAAGTCCTCGGTTTCGAGCGCGAGATGGGCGAGCGGATCGGCGCGGTGGGCGTCGAAACCGGCGGAAACCAGGAGCAGTTGCGGACGGAAAGCATCGATTTCCGGCAGCAATGCCTCGCGCCAGACCCGGCGGAATGCTTCCGAGCCGGAACCCGCCGGCAGCAGCACGTTGCGGATGTTGCCGACACCGCGCTCGCTCGCCAGCCCGGTGCCGGGATACAGCAGGCTCTGGTGGCTGGAGAGAAATTGCACCCGTGGCTCATCGGCGAAACAGTCCTGCGTGCCATTGCCGTGGTGGACGTCGAAATCCACGATCGTGACCCGCTCCAGCGGGTGACGCGCGAGGGCATGGCGTGCCGCGACCGCGATCGAGTTGAACAGACAGAAGCCCATCGCGTGGTTCGGCGTGGCGTGGTGACCCGGCGGGCGTACCGCGCAGAAGGCGCGGGTGCAGTCGTCGGACAGCACGGCGTCGACGGCGGCACAGGCCGCACCGGCGGCGCGCAAAGCGGCCTCGGCCGAGGCGGTGTTCATGCCGGTATCGGGATCGAGCATCAGGGGCGCGGAAATCGGCGTGTCGAGGATGCGTGAAAGATGCGCGGGGTCATGCACGAGGGCGAGTTGGCTGCGCGTGGCCGCGGGTGCCTCACGCCATTGGATGCCGCGCAGGCCGGCGCCGCGCAGGCCGTCGAGCACGACTTCGAGGCGCGCCGGCGACTCCGGATGATGCGCCGCGTTCTCATGTCGCAGGCACGCCGGATGGGTGTAGATGCAAACCGTGTCGAGGGGCTGGTGGATGGCGTCACCCCGCGCGCTTGCCATGTTCCCAGAGTGTCTCGCCGTGGCTGCCGGCACGCGCCAGCACGCGCGCGCACACGAACAGGAAATCCGACAGCCGGTTGACGAAGGCCAGCGCCTGCGGGCGCACCGTTTCCTGGCGCGAAAGCGCGACCAGCACGCGCTCGCCGCGTCGGCAGACGGTGCGTGCGACATGGCAGTGTGCCGCGGCCGGATCGCCGCCAGGCAGGATGAATTCCTTGAGTGGCGGCAGTTCCGCGTTGTAGCGGTCGAGGCGCTGTTCGAGCCTGCGCACGTCGGCATCGTCGATCGCGGCATGACCCGGCAGGCAGAGTTCGCCACCGAGGTCGAACAGGGCGTGCTGCACCACGACGAGGTCTTCGCGCAGTTCCGCGGCAACGTCGTGCGCGAGCACGCAGCCGATCAGGGCATTGGTTTCATCGAGCGTGCCCAATACCTCGATGCGCAGGCTGTCCTTGGCCACGCGCGAGCCATCGCCGAGGCCGGTGCTGCCGCCATCACCGGTGCGGGTGTAGATCTTCGAGAGACGATTGCCCACGGCAGGATTCACGCCTCAACGGCTGGCGTGCGATTCCGCCGTCGCCGGACGCGCGAGCCCCGCGGCCAGTGCGCCAGCGTGGAGCAGCGCCGCGGCGGCGACATACATCGAGGTGACCTTCATGAAGGGCAGGTACCAGTGCCCCATGTTGGTGAACCAGCCCGCGACGCTGCGCTGTGCATCGGCACCGCCCCAGCTGTCGCTGATCCAGTAGAAACTGCCGTTGGACAGGACATAGCAGGCGCTCGCCGACACCAGCAGGGCACCCGCAAGTGTGCCCAGGGAGGCCAGGCGCAAGCCCGCGCCGTGGCGCTGCAACCACCAGCCACCCGCCCACAGGCTGAAATAGGCCGGCAGCAGGAACCAGTAAGCCGGCGACATGCAGTAGTGGCTCCAGAAGTTCATGCCGCTGGCGGCAATGACATACCAGTCGGCGAGGAAAGCGAGCGTGATCAAACCGGGAAAGACCCAGCGCGTCTGGTGTCCGAAGTAGAAGCCGGCAACGAAGAACACCGCCCAGGACGCATCCGGAATCGCGGCGAAATGGTGGATGCGGGTAGCCACCATCACCAGGGCGAGGGTGGCAAGCAGCAGGGATGAACGCAGGCGCATGGCAGGAAACCGGCAGGAGGAACGAGGCGTGATTGTAGCCTGCATGGGGCGTCGATGAGGCAGGCAGCGGTGGCATCGTGTCGGAGTGTCGGATGCGCCGGGGTGTCGGACCTTGCGGCATGGGCGTGGGTCGGCTTGATATAGTCCGGTTTCGTGATCAACCTCACTGCGGGAGCCGATGCAGGACAAACACGCCACGACCCGCTTGCGCCTGTTGCTGCTCGAAGACGATCAGGAGCTGGCCGATCTGCTCGCTGCCCTGCTCCAGGAGCAGGGTTTCGAGGTCCGTGTGGCAACGACCGTTTCTCAGGCCAGCCGCTTGATCGACCAGACTCCGCCGGATCTGGCCGTGCTCGATGTCCAGCTTCCCGACGGCAGTGGTTTCGGCATCGCCAGCCAGTTGCGCCGGAACAGCCCGGCGACCGGCGTCGTGATGCTCACCCGCCTCACCGATCCGTCCTGGCAGGTGGCCGGTTTCGATGTCGGTGCCGATGTGTACCTGCCCAAGCCGGTGCACCCGGACGTACTGGTCGCGGCCGTGCGCCGCCTGGCCACGCGCCAGGCAGGAGTGCGCGCGCCGGCCGTGGTTGCGCGCTGGTCGCTGGTCGAGGATGGCTGGCGACTGCAGGCTCCGGATGGTCGATCCATCGCGCTTGGCGCGGCAGAGCGCGACGTGCTGCGCCTGCTCGTGGCGCAGGCGCCGGAGCGGGTCGCGCGTGAGCGCCTGCTGGCCGTGATGGGCGAAGCCGATGCACAAGCGGGTGGCCATCGCCTCGACATGCTGGTGCATCGCCTGCGTCGCAAGATCGAGGCCGCCGGTTTGGCGCCGTTGCCGCTGCGTGTGGTGCGTGGATTCGGCTACGCCCTGGTGCAGGAAGAGGCTTCGAGCGCGTCCGTGGCGTCGAGCGATGCGATTGCGCGGGAACTGCATCCGGATGGAGGTGGTGGCTGATGCTGACTGTCCGACAGTTCTGGCGCGGTATCGGCCGCTGGCTTGCCTCCGCGCCGATCGTCGATCCGGTGGATCGGGCCAACGCGGTCGTGCTGCAGATCATTTTCCTGTTCATGGCCGTTACCGTGCCGCCGTTGTGGGTTTACCGACTGTTCCTGACCGACATTCCGCTGCGTTCGGGCGAGGGTCTGTCCGTCGCCTTCAGCGCCGCGATCGTGCTGCTGGCGGCCGCCGGTGTCTGGCTGATCCGACGCGGCCGTTTCCAGTGGGTGTTGCGCAGTTTCCTTGTTGCGGTGGCGCTGGGACTCATGGCCTCGCACCTGTCGCAGGGAGCCGAGGCCAATCGTTACGAGGCACCGCTGCAACTGGCCTGGCTGGTGATGGCCGGGTTGATGATCGGGCGCAAGGCGCTGTGGCTGCTCTATGCCTGGCTTGCGTTGGCGGTGATCGGCGGCACCGTGGTCGATGTTCAACGCGGCGATCTCGACTGGGGCGAGCGTGGCAGCGATGCCGTGGTGAGCCTGCTGATCTATCTGTTCGTCACCCTGCTGGTGGACCGTGCCGCCACGGCCTTCCGCAATGCTCTTGCCGAAGCGGTTGCGCGCGAGCGGGACCTGGCGATTGCCGGCGAGCGTCTGCGCGCCGAGATGCAGGAGCGCGAACGGGTGCACGAGCAGTTGATCCATTCGCAGAAGGTGGAAGTCGCCGGGCGCCTGGCCGCCGGCCTGGCGCATGATTTCAATCACCTGCTCAGCCTGATCCTTGCCTACCGCGTGCGGGCGGCGCAGGCCCCGGATCGAGAGGGTCTGGACCAGGCACTCGAAGGCATCGATTCGGCGACCCGACGTGCCACGGCCGTGAGCCAGCGCCTGCTGAGTTTCAGTCGACGCGGCACCGCCCGGCGCGAGGTGTTCGATGCCAATGCGGTGCTTGCCGACATGCAGGGCATGCTTCGACAACTCTTTGGCGCGAGTGTGCAACTGGGGTTTTCCGACGCACCGGAGCCGCTGCCGATCTGCATGGATCGGGGCGAGTTCGAACTGGTCGTGCTCAACATCGCCGCCAATGCCCAGGCCGCGATGCCGCAGGGAGGGCGTTTCGAAGTTGCCACCGGTATCGATGTGCACCACGACATCCCATTCGTCCACATCCACCTGCGCGATACCGGCAGCGGCATGGACGAAACGACGCTGCGCAAGGTGCAGGAGCCCTTTTTCACCACCCGTGACGGAGGCACCGGACTTGGGCTTGCGGTGGCCTCCGATGTGCTGGATGCGGCGGGCGGGCGGCTGCGGATCGAGAGCCGGCCGGGCGAGGGCAGCACGGTGCATCTGGAGATCCCGCTTGCGTGCGGGAGGGTTGACGACGCCAGGGGGAAGCGCGTCATCACGGGACAATAGTCCTGACATGATGCGTTACCGGCCGCCCCGCCGAAAACCCGCATCCGTATCGATTGGGAAAACAGCCTTGGTGATGGAGTGCGTGGAAATGTTGGGAAATCTCGGCATCCAAACACATCGTCATTGCTTCGCCGCGCTCTCCATGAACCCATATCGTAAGTCATTGAATGTGCGTGAATCTCATGAGGTCGCAGCAATCTCGTCTGGTATCGGGATCAGTTCCCTGCCGAGTTGACGCGCCAAGCGCACCAGCGACTGCTGCTTGGTGCGCAGGACCTTCTCTTCGTAGCGGACGAGCCCTTCTTCGACATAGTCAAGTCCGTGAACCATGACCCGCCAGAACAGTTCGGCCAGTTTGCGCGCCAGTGCAATGTTGGCCACAAGTCCTCCACGGCGAGCAGATAGACGACGATAAAAGGCGC
>WBZR01000041.1_pt3 | contig 136415 bp, 137 predicted proteins | sample 5204231 | NCBI WGS metagenome assembly WBZR01 (sample SAMN12412403, study PRJNA552823) | activated sludge metagenome | isolation source: activated sludge from anammox sidestream of wastewater treatment plant... | place: USA: Virginia | collected 2017-08
ACGAACGCCACCAGCAACGCATGGTGCGCAAAAAAGATGTGGTTGATGAAAAGATCGCTGCCGCCCAGACTGAAAAGGGGCTGCTCCTCATTCATACCGGCAATGGCAAGGGCAAATCCTCCTCTGCATTTGGCGTGCTGGCGCGGGCGATTGGCCACGATATGCGCTGCGCCGTCATCCAGTTTGTAAAAAGTCGTTCCGATTCAGGCGAAGAGGCGTTCTTCCGCAAGTTTCCCGAGCAGGTTTCCTGGCAGGTCATGGGCGAAGGCTTTACCTGGGAAACCCAGGATCGTGAGCGCGACAAACGCGCTGCTGTGGCCGCCTGGGCAGCTGCCTGCGAGGCACTGGCTAATCCGGCGATTGACCTCCTTATTCTGGACGAGTTTACCTATGCGTTTAAATACGGCTGGCTGGAGCTGGAGCCCGTCATTGAAGCGCTTCGTAATCGCCCGGTAATGCAGCATGTGATTATTACGGGCCGCGCTGCCCCCCCGGCCCTGATTGAAGTGGCAGATACCGTGACCGAGATGGGAATGATCAAACATGCTTTCCAGCAAGGCATCAAGGCCATGCCGGGAATCGAACACTAGCCATGAGTACACACGCACTCATTTCTTGCCCAGCGCTGATGATTGCCGCACCGGCTTCTGGTCAGGGCAAGACCATGGTCACTGCAGCCCTAGCTCGCCTACACCACCGACAAGGTCGCCGCGTCAAAGTTTTCAAGTGTGGTCCTGATTTTCTCGACCCGCAGATTCATGCGGTGGCGAGCGGCACCCCATGCGAAAACCTAGACTTTCGCATGGGCGGTGAAGCCGATGTGGCCTGGCGTTTAGCGCGAGCCGCCCGCGACAACGATGTGATTCTGATCGAAGGCGTGATGGGGCTTTTTGATGGTGACCCCTCAGCCGCTGATCTGGCGCGCCGTTACAACCTGCCGATTCTTGTGGTGATCGATGGCAGCGCCATGGCCAAATCCTTTGGTGCCATCGCGCTCGGCATGCAAACCTACCAGCCAGACACCCGCGTCGTCGGCGCTCTTGCTAATTGCGTCGGCTCAGCCTACCACGCGCAATTGTTGGAGCAGAGCCTGCCCGAAGGGATCGCCTGGTTTGGCGCGGTGCCACGCCGTCCGGAGTCCGCACTGCCGGAGCGGCATTTGGGTCTATTGCCCGCAGCGGAGATTGCAGATCTCTCTCTTCGTATTGATCACCTGGCTGACTGCATTGCCAAAACCGCTGCCGCAGAACTTCCACCCGCCGCATCGTTTCCGGATGTTTCCGCACCGCCGCTGCCGCCCCTACTAGCTGGCAAAACCATTGCTGTCGCCCGAGATGCCGCCTTCTGCTTTGCTTACCCGGCCAACATCGACTGTCTCGAGGCGATGGGCGCCAAGCTCATCTTTTTCTCACCGCTGCAAGACAACTCGCTACCGTCCTGTGACGCTGTCTGGCTACCCGGCGGCTATCCGGAGTTGCATGCCGCAACCCTTGCCACCAACCTGTCAATGCAACGGGCGTTGCAACAGCACATCGATGCCAACAAGCCCGTACTGGCCGAATGCGGAGGGATGATCGCACTGGCTGAGTCACTCGTCGATACGGACGAGCAATCGCATCCTTTGATGCGCCTGCTCCCCGGCACGGTTCGCATGCAAAAAAAGCTTGCCGCGCTCGGCATGCAGTCATGGGCTACCGAAACCGGTACCCTTGGGGGGCATACGTTTCACTATTCCACCTTTGATTGCCCGCTCCCACCCGCCGCGCACACGACGGATGCCCACAAGCACCAAAGTGAGGCCATCTACCGAATTAACCGGCTCACAGCGACCTATTTCCATGCCTACTTCCCCAGTGCACCCGAGACGGTCGCCCAGCTGCTCGGATGATGACTGGCCTTGAACTGGCACATGGGCCGGCAACCGCGCTAATGGTCGTTAGCGCTTGTCTGCTTGACCGCTTAATAGGCGAGCCTTCCCGCTGGCACCCCCTGGTAGGCTTCGGTACCATCAGCAACCGTGTTGATCGTTGGTGCAATCCAGCGGGGCTTTCCAAGGCTGCCGCGCTTTGGCGTGGCCTGATCTGCTGGTGTGTCCTAGTGCTAATTCCCGCCATTGCGGTAAGTCTGCTTCTTGATCACCTTCCCGCACCACTGCAAATGGTGGCGGGCACCGTTCTTCTGTATCTGGTAATCGGCGGGCGATCTCTGCAGGAGCATGCGAACCAAGTTCGACAGGATCTCGCCGTAGGAGATCTTGATAAAGCTCGGACCCATGTCAGCTGGCTCGTATCGCGCGATACCCGGTCGCTCGATGAAAGTGGTGTCAGCAAGGCCTGCATCGAATCTGTGCTGGAAAATGGGAATGACGCTCTGTTTGCGCCCCTGTTCTGGTTTTGCCTACTCGGCCCTGCCGGTGCCATCCTCTACCGTCTAGCCAACACATTGGATGCCATGTGGGGATACCGCACCCCGCGATACCTTTACTTCGGGCGTGCTGCTGCAAGGCTTGATGATGTATTGAATTACTTTCCTGCACGCCTGACTGCCCTGGCTTACGCGTTAGTCGGCAACACCCGGCTGGCACTGCAGTGCTGGCGGCGACAGGCACCCGGTTGGGATAGCCCGAATGCCGGGCCTGTGATGGCAGCAGGTGCCGGCGCGCTGGGGCTACAGCTGGGGGGCGCGGCCGATTATCACGGCAGCACGGAATCCCGTATCGCACTGGGTGATGGCAGCGTACCAACACCAGCGGACATTGGCCGTTCGCAGCGCCTATTGCAACATGCCCTCAGACTCTGGCTGGTGGTGATTGCGGGCGCCGCTCTAATGCGCCAAATCTTTTAAACTACGCATCATGATGACTTTTCAGCGCCTATTACGCCCGCTCTGGCCACTTGGTTTGCTTGTCGTATTCGGCACCGCATTCGCCGCACCGGTGAGCGTCCAGGACGATCTTGGCAACACCATCAGCCTCTCGGCTCCTGCCCGAAGAATCGTGACGCTGTCCCCATCAGCTGTTGAAGTGACTTATGCGGCCGGCGCTGGCGAATGGATTGTTGCCACGGTTGAATACAGCGACTACCCACTAGCGGCCCAAAAAATTCCCCGGGTTGGGGGACACTCCAAAATCAATCTTGAAGCGGTGGTCGCCGCCAAACCCGATCTGGTCATTGCATGGGAGTCCGGTAATTCACCCAGCGCGCTTGAAAAAATCCGTCAGCTCGGTATCCCGGTCTTCATGACCCAGCCCCACAAGATGACAGATATCCCCGGTGAAATTGAACGCATTGGGACACTCGCCGGCACAGAAGCGGCAGCCAAACGGGCGGCTAATGACTTCCGCAAGCGTTATCAGACCCTCGCCAACCTTTACAAGAACCGATCGCTGGTCACCGTGTTCTATCAGGTCTGGCCAAACCCGCTGATTACGATTGGCGGCCAACAGATCATGTCCGATGCCATCACGCTGTGTCGGGGCGAGAACATTTTCAGGGACCTCAAGCCCCTTGCTCCCCGCGTCAGTTTTGAGGCCGTGATTGCCGCCAACCCGGAGGCAATCGTCACTTCGGGCATGGCCGACCAGACACCTGAATTGCTAGATCCCTGGAAGAAGTGGCCCAGCCTGACCGCCACCCAGCGCAATAATTTCTTTTTTATCCAGTCCGATCTCATGAACCGAAGCGGTCCACGGATTCTGGAAGGTACCGAACGACTCTGTGAGGCATTACAAACCGCACGCAATCACCGGCCAACGACCAAGCCATGACTCACTTGACCGGCGCAAGATGCTTCCGCGAATGGCTCGCGTTCCTCAACGGAATTCGCTTCTTCACACGCCTCCGTGTGCCTGACCGCATCCCGTATACGGATGCCCTGCTCAATGCCTCGGTTAAATACCTTCCTGCAATCGGTCTTTTGATTGGGCTACTTTCTGCCGTAGCGTACATGGTATCGCTGCAGATCTTCCCCCAGAGTGTCAGTGTCCTGATCGCCATGGCGGCCGGTTTGCTGGCCACCGGTGCCTTTCATGAAGATGGCCTGGCCGACACCGCAGATGGCCTCGGTGGGGGCTGGGATAAAACACGCATCCTCGCGATCATGAAAGACTCACGGGTGGGTAGCTACGGGGTCGTGAGCATAGTTTTAGTGCTCCTTTTCAAGTTTGCCTGTCTGAACCAGGCCATCCCGGCCTACGTCCCGATCTTGCTCATCACAGGCCATGCGTTTTCACGTTACTGCGCGGTTCTCGTGATGTCTGGCATGAACTATGTCGGAACTGAGGCCTCTAGCAAATCGCGACCCCTGACGACCAAACCTTCGCGCAACAGCTTGCTGGTTGCCACGGCATGCGGTCTTCTACCGCTCATTCTCCTGCCTCTATCCAGTCTGTTCGCCGGGCTGAGCATCGGGCTGCTGGCAACCATCTGGCTGGGTCGCAAGTTCCAGAAGTGGCTCAACGGTTATACGGGGGACTGCCTGGGTGCTATCCAGCAGGTCAGTGAAATCGGCTTTTATCTCGGCGTTCTTGCCTCGCTGGGTTAGGCCAACGCCTCAGGCTGGCACAAACCAGCGCTGCATCTGACCCCGCTCATCGGCACGATCTATCTGCAAGAGCGGGTATCCATAAAGGCGAGACAAATTCTCTGCGGTCAGCACGGTCTGTGCCGAGCCATACAGCCACTCGCCTTCGCCATAGAGCAAGAGTGCCGAATCACAATACCGGTAAGCTAATCCAGGTTCATGCAACACCATGACACAACTCACGTGATCCCGTCGCGTTCTTGCTTGCATCAGATTCAGCACCTCAATCTGGTGATTCAGATCCAGATGCGCCAGAGGCTCGTCCATAAAATAGAGTGACGGGTTCTGCGTCAGAATGGTGGCCACCGCAACGCGTTGCCGCTCGCCACCGGACAACGTCATGACATCACGGGCAGCAAATTCCGCCATCCCCACCAATGCCAGCGATGACAATGCCAATGCCTGGTCTTCGGCAGACTCCCAGGACCAGCGATGGATATGCGGGTGGCGACCAGCGATCACGGTTTCCAGAACCGTTGCGCTGAACTGATCCTGCTGCTTTTGCGCCAACCAACCCCGCCAGCAGGCCGCTGCCCGATCGCCCCAATCTTCGTAGGTCTTTCCGCCCAATAAAACACTGCCCGTCATCACACCCCGTCGCAAACCTGCAAGGCAGGAAAGCAATGTCGATTTGCCCACGCCATTGCGACCCAGAATCGCCACCGATTCTCCGGGATAGACTTCAAACGATAGTTCGGACGTTACCCGGACATCCCCCACCGTCAGGTTCAGGTGGTCAACCTTGAATACCGACTTGAGCGGATTGATGACATGGTTCATGGAGGTCGTCATTGATAGCGCGTCCTGTTCAAGAGCACCAGGAAAACCGGCACCCCGATCAGCGCGGTCACTACCCCCACCGGCAATTGTTGCGGGGCGATCAGAATGCGCGCCACTGCATCCGCCAGGACCAGAAAAATTCCGCCCGCCAGCATTGCGGTGGGCAACAGAATGCGCTGGTCATTCCCAACCATCATGCGCGTAAGATGCGGAATCACCAGGCCGACAAAACCGACGGAACCGGCCGTTGTGACCGAAACAGCTGTTGCCATGGATGCCAACAGATAAATAGCGATCCGGACAAAGCTGACGGAAACACCCAGCGCTTTGGCGGTATCGTTACCGCGGATCAAGACATTCAGGTCGCGGGCCAGAGGTGCCGTCAATAATCCAATCACGACCAGGCCAATCAACGCGATCGTCGGGTTCACGCCCTGAGAGAAATCTCCCATCAGCCAGAACAACATGCCCCGCAGACGCTCTTCCGGTGCGATCGACAACAGCAACGTGATTGCAGCACCGCAGCCGGCGGCGACCATCACACCCGTCAGCAGCAACCGTGTTTGTGTCCAGCTACCATCCCCATGAGCCAAGCCAAAGACAATAAGGATGGCCAGTAGTGCCCCCATCAATGCGAAGCCATTCAGGCCAGCAACGCCCAGCCCGAAAAAGATGGCCAGCAAAGCGCCCACGCCTGCGCCGCCCGAAATGCCTAAGATATACGGGTCTGCCAGTGGGTTGCGCAGCAACACCTGCATCAGGGCGCCAGCCAGTGCCAATAAGCCGCCGCATGCAAAGGCCGCCAGCGTGCGGGGCAAACGCAGATCTCGCACCACACTTGCGCCCGGCGCCGACGGGTCCCACAGGCCCGCCATCACCTCGGCAAAGGGCATTTTCACCGTCCCCACCGATAGGCCAATAGCCATTGCAATCATTGCCAGCACTGTTAGGCCAGCAATTGCAATCAAGAGGCGGTGGGATGAACGCATCAGAGCAGTTTACCGCTGATCGAAACGGAGCCCGACAAAGATATTTGATCCGGCTGTTTCATAATTCTGGACAGTTTGGTACTGCTTATCAAATACATTGTTTAAGCGAGCAAACAATGAAACGTCCTTGTAAAGCTTCACGTTTCCATAAATATTGAACAAAGCATATCCGCCAACAGTTACGTTGCTTTTGTTACCGGGCGATGTCTGCTGTGGTCCCTGAACCTGCATTTGACCGCCCAACTTCCAGTCAGTCACCCCCTTCTCAACCGTTAAACTCCCAAAGCCTTGTGGATGGTAAGCTAGCCATGCACCTGTATCGGCATTCAAAGGATTCTGATAGTCAACACTTCCCATTACGTTTAACCCTAGGAGTCTACCATCGTAGGAAGTCGTAACACCTTGAATAACTGATCTTCCAACATTCACGTAGCTTGAGTAATTACTATTGTAGTTAACGAGGTTAGTGATGTTGTTGTAATAGTAGACAACCCCGGCGCTATGTACTCCATCGTTATATCTAATCCCTGCCTCAGTGTTTTCCGAACGTGTTGGCTGCAAATTTGGGTTTCCGGTATATGAGTATGCCGAATTAGGTGTTCCTGACCCGGGGTAATAGAGTTGGTTAAATGTTGGCGCTTGAAAACCAGTGCCCCAAGAAGCTGTTCCACGTATAGTCGGAACTATAAAATACCCATACCCTAGAGAAGTGGTTGTGGCGTTTCCGAATTGGCTATTGCTATCGTTTCGTAAGTTAGCCTGTAGCAGATGCTTTCCAATATCAGCGTTCCAGCCTCCCTGCACCGTGTTAATGTTTCTACTATTCACGTTGTAAGATGTTGTAGAAACCACGGACTGATTAAGAAACTCATAGGCAAGCATCGCGTTACCTACCGGTAATTTAAAATCATTCTGCCACTGGCCTTGTTTCTGAGTCGTATTAAACACTGTCTGGCTATTATTTGCGTACCAGCTACGCGTGTTGTCTTGCGAAGAGCCAATCCGAATTAAACTGACCCAATCCTCAGCAACTTTATTCTTGGTATATGCCGACAACACATTCAATGATGAAAGGTTTGTCGCCATCTGCGTTTTACTGCTCGTGAATCCGTTTTGTCCGTTGCCCCACAAAGCCTTTACGCCAATCTCTTGGCCGGAATAAATCTCGTAAGAGAAATTCCCTGATGCACTAGTGTTTGTATATGAGGCCGGGGTCGGATTATACCCGGACGTGGCAGATGCGTTATAACCCTGAACAAACGTTGGGAAGCTAACAGAGTGAGTGTTCGAGCCATAAACGCTGTAACTGAATCCGTCTTTTGATCCCTCAACACCTAGGTTTTGTGACGTTGTGTTGTATGTTCCATAGCCAGCATCGGCATAAAACTTCGTGGGGCCCTCTCCCTTGCGTGTAAATAACTGTACGACGCCACCAATGGCATCAGAACCATAGGATGAAGACGTTGGGCCTCGCACCACTTCCATGCGGCCGATTTGAGGCATTGGAATGTACGCCCATGGCGGCGCTCCAGTTGTGGCCGAATTTAGTCTTAAACCATCAACAAGCAGAATTGTCTGGGCATTACTACCACCTCGGATCTGAACGTTCGTCGTAGTCCCCAAGCCACCATTCGAGCGAACTGTGATGCCAGGAGTATTCGCCAAAACATCAGAGATTGGCTCCGCGGGACTGTAGTCGCGGATCGTTTCTTGATCCACAACGGTGACATCTGAAATCAGCTTGTTGTAACGCGTAGGTATCCGCGTGGCTGTTACAACAATCGGGTCCGCAATATCCGTAGGCTCTTCAGACACCTCTTGCGCAACAACACTGAAAGACAACGATGCAATGGCCACTGCCACCGCTGAACGGGTAAAAACAGGATAAGACATGACAACTCCCGGCGCATTGCGCCCATGCCCGAGCTAGCGTCCCCGCAGGTCGGGCAGTTCTTTAACGCTGAATGGAGAGTGGTCAGATGGCCGAAGCGATCCGGAGCCGCCCTCCCGCAGCACGTGGACTCCGAATGGCCGGTCTCCGGGCTCGCGCGGGGCAGGACGATCCTGCCGAACGTACCGCCTTCCCGGATCCGAAGACCCAGTGGCTTGAGGTACGACACAGCGCTTACCGTTGCGGGGGCAGCACCGGGATAGCAAAAAAGCGTCACCGGTTTCCCGTTTCACTCTGGCACAGTTGCACTGTGATAGAGCACCGTTCGGAAGGCGCCTTCTCTTTCGGGAAGGCGCGGGCGGATTCTATCACCCACGCTATAAATTTTCCTAGTTCTATGAATTTTATAGATTAATTCTTGGTGCTGTTGACCCTGGCGCCGTGGCATCCTATAGTGCGCGCCATGGATCTTGATATTTCCCTTCTTGAGCAAAAGCTGGAGCAGATCATCGCTCTGCTCGAACAATCCCGGGCACATAACGGGGACCTACAGGCACGTCTAAGCACTGCCGAGTCACGGGTTGAACAACTCGAATTGCAAATGGATGCGGCTAGAAACCAGCTTGAGCAGGTGGTTGCACATCTGCCAGAAAGTGCGAGTCTGTCATGAGCGCTACCCCCCATCTGGACGTCATGCTCTTCGGTCGCGAGTATCGCCTGGCTTGCCCTCCGGAACAGCAGGCCGCATTGCAGGCGGCGGTCGATCTAGTCAACACCAAGATGCAGGAAGTCGCCAGTAAAGGCCGGCAGGTCTCGACCGAGCGTGCCGCGATCATGGCGGCACTCACGCTGGCGCATGATCTTCTCGAAGCCCGCCAGACCGGTTCAACGCCACCAGGCACTGTTGACATGAGCGAAACGAGGCGTAAAGTCGAACGCATGGTCCAGCGCGCCGAGTCGGTCATCGAGGCCCACCAGGACGCGTTGTTCTAGATTTGTTAGGTTTTGTTCGGCTAAGTTTTAATGCCCCGAGCGGCGCACCGTATCTTGCGTTTGCTTGAACCAATGCTTATAGCAATGGCCGGCGGCCATTTCACCGCTGTTGTGATCGCCCTTCGCGGGTGAACCTGATGCGGCGCGCTGCCAGCCTCACTGAACCCAGGTTCAGAGTCACCTAGGTATTGGTGCGTTCGCGCGGGGCGCCCTCGTCCATCTGCTTCTGAATCGCATGCTGACCCGCCAGCAGATGGGCTCGCATGGCCGCCTCGGCACCTTCAGCATCCCGATCGAGCATGGCTGCCAGTATTAACCGATGCTCGGCCAACGACGAATCCAGACGACCGACCCGTGACAACGAATTGAGCCGGGAAAGTTTGAGCACCTTCCGCAAGTCGTTGATGATCTGGATCAACCAGCGATTCCCTGCCTGCTCCTGAACCAGGCGGTGAAATTCCTGATTAACCTCGAAGAACTGACGAATCTCTCCGGCAGCAGCAGCCTTTTCGAGTGCCTCATGGCATGACTCAAGCTCCGATGCAGCCGCCTCACTCAGGCTTCGGGTCGCTTCATAGGCGCACCGCCCTTCCAGCATGGCCAATACCGGATAAATATCCGAGGCATCGTCTTTGGAGATCTCGGCAACATAGCAACCCCGACGCGGTTTCAGCGTTACTAGGCCCTCAGCCGCGAGGACTTTAAGGGCTTCTCGCAAGGGGGTTCGAGAAATGCCATAACGGGCCACCAGCGCCAGTTCGTCGATCCATTCACCCGGTTGTAGCACGTGATCAAAAATCTCCTCGCGCAACCTGTCGGCAACCTCCTGATAAAGCGCTGCAGAAACAATGGGTTGCGAGGATCGTCCTGGCGACTTTTTTGCGGGTTTTGGGGAAGTTGCGCCCATAATTATGAATAACGTATGATTTAGCCATGAATATGGCAGATGGCCTATAGTCTGCCATAGATTGTTGTTTTCTCTGAAGCAGCCCTCCTTGCGATGAGGGCAAGGTGGTGTCTGCGCCCCTTGCTGCACCGCAACCATCCGTTTTTCGTGCGAGGTCGTCATGAGCAGTTCCAACAAAGCCACCCCTGAAGCCATCGAAGCTTGGAAGAAGGCTGCCGCCAAACAATCACCGGACGGAGATCTGAGCCGCCTGGACTGGCACACGCCGGAAGGGCTGACGGTCAAGCCGCTTTACACCAAAGCCGATACCGAGACGCTGCAGCACACCGATACCCTACCGGGGTTTGCCCCGTTCCTGCGCGGGCCGCAGCCAACCATGTACGCAGTGAAGCCTTGGACGATCCGTCAGTACGCCGGTTTCTCAACGGCCGAAGCCTCAAATGCGTTTTACCGCAAGGCGCTTGCCGCTGGTGGTCAGGGCGTATCCGTGGCCTTTGACCTGGCCACGCACCGCGGTTACGACTCGGACAATGCCCGTGTAGTGGGCGATGTTGGTAAGGCGGGTGTCGCCATCGACTCGGTCGAAGATATGAAGATTCTTTTCGACGGCATTCCGCTCGACAAGATTTCGGTCTCGATGACGATGAACGGCGCTGTGCTACCGATTCTGGCGGGCTATATCGTGGCCGCCGAAGAACAAGGGGTGTCGCAGGACAAACTATCCGGCACGATCCAGAACGACATCCTTAAGGAGTTCATGGTTCGTAACACCTATATCTATCCGCCGACCCCGTCGATGAAGATCATTTCGGACATCTTCGGTTACACGGCGCAGCACATGCCGAAGTTCAACTCGATCTCGATTTCGGGCTACCACATTCAGGAAGCCGGCGCGAATCAGGCTATCGAGCTGGCCTTTACGCTGGCCGATGGCCGCGAATATGTGCGCACCGGTATCGCCTCGGGCCTGGACGTTGACGCATTCGCCGGCCGCCTGTCGTTTTTCTGGGCCGTGGGCATGAACTTCTATCTTGAAATCGCCAAGATGCGTGCCGCCCGGCTGTTGTGGCATCGCGTGATGAGCGAGTTCAATCCGAAGAACGCCAAATCGATGATGCTGCGCACCCACTCGCAGACCTCGGGTTGGTCGCTGACCGAGCAGGACCCCTACAACAACGTCGTTCGTACGACGATTGAAGCTATGGCCGCCGTCTTTGGCGGTACGCAGTCACTGCACACCAACGCACTGGACGAAGCGATTGCGCTGCCGACAGAGTTTTCCGCCCGCATTGCTCGTAACACGCAGCTCATCATTCAGGAAGAAACCCACATCACCAACGTGATCGATCCGTGGGCCGGCTCCTACATGATGGAAAAGCTGACGCAGGAGATGGCCGACAAGGCCTGGGCCATCATGGAAGAAATTGAAGCCATGGGCGGCATGACCAAAGCGGTGGAATCGGGCTGGGCCAAGATGCAGGTCGAAACCTGTGCCGCCGAAAAGCAGGCACGTATCGATTCGGGCAAGGACGTCATTGTTGGCGTCAACAAATACAAGCTGGCCAAGGAAGACGATATTGATATTCTCGATATCGACAACCATGCCGTGCGTGAAGCCCAGGTCGCCCGCCTGCAAAAAATCCGTGCCACGCGTGATAGCGCAGCCGTTGAAGCGGCACTCAACGCGCTAACCGAGTGCGCCAAGAGCGGCCAGGGTAACTTGCTGGATCTCGCTGTGAAAGCGATCCGTCTACGCGCCACGGTCGGCGAAGTATCCGATGCACTGGAAACGGTCTTCGGTCGTTTCCGTGCCAACAATCAAACCATTTCCGGTGTGTACGGAGGCGTTGTGCAAGGTCAGGACAGCTGGGAAGAGATTAAGCAGGACATCGAAAAGTTCGTTCAGGAAGAGGGGCGGCGTCCGCGCATCATGATTGCCAAGCTGGGTCAGGATGGGCATGACCGGGGCGCCAAGGTCGTAGCGACAGCCTTTGCCGACCTCGGCTTCGATATCGACATGGGTCCACTATTCCAGACTCCCGAAGAGGCCGCCCGTCAGGCCATCGAAAACGATGTGCACGCCATTGGCGTGTCGTCACTGGCGGCCGGTCACAAGACGCTGCTGCCGACGCTGGTCAAGGCATTGCAGGATCAGGGTTCGGACGACATCATCGTTTTCGCGGGGGGGGTGATTCCGGCGCAAGACTATGACACCCTTTACAAGGCAGGCGCCAAGGCCATCTTTGGCCCGGGCACACGGATTGAAGACTCGGCCCGTACCGTGCTGGCCGAAATCCGTAAAGCCAAGGCCAAGTAAGCCTTTCAGCGCATGAACGCCCCCGTGTCCTTCACACCTGAGACAACAGCCACACTGAACGACGCCGATCAGGCGCTCGTTAAAGGCGTGCTCGCGGGTGAACGTCGGGCACTGGCCAAAGCCATTACGCTGATTGAGTCGACGCGCGCCGACCATCAGGTTCGTGCCCAACAGGTTCTGAACGCGCTTTTGCCCAAAACCGGGAATGCGATTCGTATTGGCATTTCGGGTGTACCCGGTGCCGGCAAGTCGACCTTCATTGAAGCGCTCGGGATGTGGCTCATCAAACAGGGTCACAAGCTGGCTGTACTAGCGGTTGACCCCTCATCGAGCGTTTCCGGTGGTTCGATCCTCGGCGACAAAACCCGCATGGAGCAACTCGCGGCACGGGAGGAGGCCTTCATCCGCCCCAGTCCGTCTTCGGGCTCGCTCGGTGGCGTTGCCGAAAAAACCCGCGAGGCCATGTTGCTGTGTGAGGCGTCTGGTTACGACGTCATCATCATCGAAACCGTGGGGGTCGGCCAATCAGAAACGACCGTCGCCGGCATGGTCGATATTTTCTGTCTGCTCCAACTGCCGAATGCTGGCGATGACCTGCAAGCCATCAAAAAGGGCATCGTCGAGATTGCTGACCTGGTCATCATCAATAAGGCGGATATTGATCCCCGTGCTGCGGCTGTCACGGCGGCGCAATGGAAAAATGCGCTCAGCCTGCTCCGTCCCACTAGCCCGAATTGGCAGCCGCCCGTCATTGCGCTCAGTGCACTCCATCACGATGGTATCGAAAAGTTCTGGGATGCCATCCAGAACTATCGCAATGCCCTCTCCCCAACCGGAGAATTCGACGCACGACGTCGCCATCAGGCCCAGGCCTGGATGTGGAGTCTGATTGATTCAGGTCTGCGGCGCGCATTCCACGCCAATCCGACTGTGCTCGCGAATCTGCCCGCCATTCGTGAAGCCGTGGATCAGGCACGTCAAACCCCTGCTTCCGCAGCGCATCAGTTGCTCGACGCTTTTATACCTTCATCACCAACGACCGTCGATACCGGCGCGTAACCCAGATATCACCCGAGGAGTCCCACTATGCAAGACATTATCCATCAGCTCGAACAGAAGCGCGATCAGGCGCGGCTGGGCGGCGGCCAAAAGCGCATCGATGCGCAACACGCCAAGGGCAAGCTCAGCGCCCGTGAACGTATCGAACTGTTCCTGGATCCGGACTCGTTCGAAGAATGGGATATGTTCAAGGAGCATCGGTGCACCGACTTCGGTATGGAAAAGCAGTCGATGCCGGGCGATGGTGTGGTTACTGGCTATGGCACCGTCAACGGTCGACTCGTTTTTGTGTTCTCGCAAGACTTTACGGTGCTGGGCGGCTCGCTGTCGGAAACTCACGCCGAAAAGATCTGCAAGATCATGGATCAGGCTATGAAGGTTGGCGCACCAGTGATCGGCCTCAACGATTCGGGTGGCGCCCGGATTCAGGAAGGGGTAGCTGCGCTCGGTGGCTACGCTGAGGTCTTCCAGCGGAATGTCATGGCCTCCGGCGTGATCCCGCAAATCTCGATGATCATGGGTCCATGTGCCGGTGGCGCCGTCTACTCGCCATCAATGACTGACTTCATTTTCATGGTGAAGGACAGCTCTTATATGTTCGTCACTGGCCCGGAAGTTGTGAAGACGGTGACGCACGAAGAGGTCACTGCGGAAGAGCTGGGCGGTGCTGTGACCCACACCAGCAAGTCAGGCGTCGCCGACCTCGCGTTCGAGAACGATGTGGAAGCGCTGATGATGCTGCGTCGTTTTATCAATTTTCTCCCGTCGAGTAACAAAGAGAAGCCACCTGTTCAGCCGACCTTGGATAGCGCGGATCGCCTTGACTTCTCGCTCGATACCCTGGTGCCGGCTAACCCGAACCAGCCCTACGACATGAAGGAACTGATCATCAAGACCGTTGATGACTGCGACTTCTTCGAGATCCAGCCCGACTACGCCAAAAACATCATCATCGGTTTTGGTCGCATGGAAGGTCGTACTGTGGGCATCGTCGCCAACCAGCCGCTGGTGCTGGCCGGTTGCCTGGACATCAAATCCTCGATTAAGGCCGCCCGCTTCGTGCGCTTCTGCGATGCGTTCAATATTCCGGTCGTTACCTTCGTTGACGTTCCAGGCTTCATGCCGGGCACCTCCCAGGAGTATGGTGGCATTATCAAGCACGGTGCCAAGCTGCTCTATGCCTATGCCGAATGTACCGTGCCGAAGGTCACCGTCATTACCCGTAAGGCCTATGGTGGTGCTTACGACGTGATGAGCTCGAAGCATCTGCGCGGCGACGTGAACTTTGCCTGGCCATCGGCCGAAATCGCCGTAATGGGTCCGAAAGGTGCCGTAGAAATTATCTTCCGCGAAGAAAAGAACGATCCAGCCAAGCTCGCCGAACGCGAAGCCGAGTACAAAGCCAAGTTTGCCAACCCGTTCGTCGCAGGCGCCCGTGGCTTTATCGATGACGTCATCATGCCGAATGAGACGCGCAAGCGCATCTGCCGCTCACTGGCGATGTTAAAGGATAAGGATGTTCAGAACCCGTGGCGCAAGCACGGCAACATCCCACTTTGATCGCCAACCCAATTACTGAAAACTGAGGCTTTCTCATGTTCAAGAAAATTCTGATCGCTAACCGAGGCGAAATTGCCTGTCGCGTTATCAAGACCGCCCGCAAGATGGGCATTAAAACCGTTGCCGTGTATTCGGAGGCCGATGCGTCGGCTCGTCACGTCGAGCTCGCCGATGAGGCTGTCTGTATCGGCCCGGCCGCCTCGAAAGAGTCGTACCTGGTTATGGACAAGATCATCGCGGCCTGCAAAGAAACGGGGGCAGAAGCCGTTCACCCGGGCTATGGCTTCCTCTCTGAAAATGCCGAATTCGGCAAGAAGCTCGAGGCCAACGGCATCGTCTTCATCGGGCCGAAGGTCTTCGCGCTCGAGTCGATGGGCGACAAGATCGCCTCCAAGAAACTAGCTAACGAGGCCAAGGTCAACACAATCCCGGGCTATAACGACCCGATCGACACGCCGGAACAGGCCGTGGAAATCGCCAAGGGGATCGGTTACCCCGTCATGATCAAGGCCTCGGCCGGTGGTGGTGGCAAGGGTCTGCGCGTTGCTTTCGACGATAAGGAAGCCTACGAAGGTTTTGCCTCGTGCAAAAACGAAGCCAAGAACGCCTTTGGTGATGACCGTGTCTTTATCGAAAAGTTTGTCGAGGAGCCACGCCATATTGAGATTCAGGTGCTGGGCGACTCGCACGGCAACGTGGTGTACCTGAACGAACGCGACTGCTCGATTCAGCGTCGTCACCAGAAGGTCATTGAAGAGGCACCATCGCCCTTTATCGACCCGGCAACCCGTAAAGCCATGGGTGAACAGGCTGTGGCACTGGCCAAAGCGGTGCAATACCAATCGGCCGGCACCGTGGAATTCGTGGTCGGCAAGGACAAATCGTTTTATTTCCTCGAGATGAACACCCGTCTACAGGTCGAACACCCGGTCACGGAACTCATTACCGGTCTTGATCTGGTTGAGCAGATGATCCGCGTCGCTGCTGGCGAAAAGCTTTCCTTCCAACAGGAAGACGTCCAGCTGAATGGCTGGGCTATGGAATGCCGTATCAATGCCGAAGACCCGTTCCGCGGCTTCCTGCCGTCGACAGGTCGTCTGGTGAAATTTTCCCCGCCAGAAGAAGTGCCGGGTCAGGTGCGTGTCGACACCGGCGTTTACGAGGGCGGCGAGATCTCGATGTACTACGATTCGATGATCGCCAAACTGATCGTACACGGCGCAACCCGCGAACAGGCTATTGAGCGCATGCGCGATGCACTGAATAGCTTCGTGATCCGCGGCATCTCTTCGAACATCCCCTTCCAGGCGGCGCTCATGCAACACCCGCGCTTCCAGGCCGGCCAGTTCACCACGGCCTTTATTGCCGAAGAGTATCCAAAGGGTTTCAACGCCAGCGACGTACCGCACGACGATCCCGCACTGCTGATGTCGGTTGCCGGTTTCGTGCATCGTCGCTATATCGACCGGGCAGCCAAGGTCAGCGGTCAGTTACCTGGCCACGAGCTACAGGTGGGTGATGACTGGGTCGTCATCCGCAATGGCGAACAACATGCGGTCACCATCATTCCCGCCGATGGCGGTTACGATGTTGTCTACAAGGGGGAGACCCTGAAGGTCCGTTCGGACTGGAAGCTCGGTGAATCATTGTTTACGGGCACCGTGAACGGTGAGCCATTCACCATGCAGGTAGAGCGCCACAAGCTGGCCTACCGCCTCTTCCACTGGGGTACCCAGGCCGACCTGACGGTACTGCGCGCCCGCGCCGCTGAACTACTGACGCTCATGCCCGAGAAACAGGCACCCGACATGTCGAAGTTCCTGCTCTCGCCGATGCCCGGTCTTCTCCGCGAAGTGGCCGTCACCGTAGGTCAGGATGTTAAGGCCGGTGAAAAGCTGGCTGTCATTGAAGCCATGAAGATGGAAAACATCCTCAAGGCCGAGCAGGACGGTAAGGTTAAGAAGATCTCGGCGACTGCAGGTGAATCGCTGTCGGTCGATCAGATCATCATCGAATTTGAGTGATCCGAGCCTTAAGACAACAAAAAAGCGGCCTAGGCCGCTTTTTTGTTGCTTACTTTTTAATCTAACTATGATTTCCTTCGGCCGTTAACTAAATACACACCCAACGCTACGACCAAAACGCCAACAATGACCGGTGTATCAAATGTTTCGCCATAGAGAATGTACGAAGTAATCGCTGCGGAGACAGGCACTAGATAGAAAACGCTCGCGACTCTACTGACATCACCTCTGCGGATCATCATATAAAGCAGGCTGAGCGCGCCAATCGATACCCCGATTGTCATGTAGCTGAGTGCAATTACAAATTTTGTGTCCCATATGACCTCCATGCGCTCAAAACACATAGCGAATGGAAGCAAAATCATCGCGGAAGTCGCTGATTGAATAGCACCACCAGGGAATAGAGCCATGTTGGCACAAAAGCGCTTTTGGTAGATATTTCCAAATGTAACCCCAAGCAGTCCGACAACTGACATCCCAACACCAAAAAGCTGAAAAGTGCCGAAATCAATTTTGTGCCAAACAACAAAACCAACTCCAATTAATCCCATTGCAAGCCCAATCCACTGACGTCGCATTAAGCTTTCGCCTAACAGGCTACTTGCGAATACCGCAACGAGAATTGGTTGCAAAGCTATTATGAGTGCCGACATGGCAGGTGATAACCCTACGGAAATCGATACAAATACGCCCGCTGAAAACATCCCTACGGTCAGAGCCCCTGCAGTTGCTATGTGAAGTAGTTCTAGCAGAGACCCGGGCCACCTCGCGCGAAGCAAGGCTGCCAAACAGGCAATCAGCACTGCCGCTAATGCAAATCTAAGAACCAAAAAAGTCAAGGGTGGGCTATATGGCAATCCATACTTGGCACCAACAAAACCACTTCCGTATAACGCAACAAACATTAGCGGGAGAACAAATTGACTTGACCCTAAAGTGCTTCGTTGCTTTTCAAAAGAAGTCTCAGCGATATCATTAGAGTCTCCAGATTTCATGACAGCTCCCTGTTCAAATTTCATGTCAACCGCACCGTTGCCCAATGCAGGCGCTTGCTATGAACGATTAGCAGTTTAAGTGCTAGAATTTACCACAATACATACTAGTAGGTACACAATGTCAAAAATTAAGGATCTAAGTAAGCCCACAACCCCAAACCGTATCAGCGGACGAGAAAAACTAATCGCCGCAGCTAGTGAACTATTTTGGACAAATGGATATGAATCGACGAGTCCCCATGACCTCTACACCTTCAGCGGTGTGGGCCAGGGAAGTTTTTATCATCACTTCACCGGCAAACTGGACTTGCTTAATGCGGTGCTTGAAGAAATTGCATCGTCGGAAATAAACCTTCTGGAACAAATTGACGCATCAATTTCTTCGCCACTTAATCGCCTATACAGGTATCTATCCTTAAAAAGGGATGGTCTGCGTGGCTGTAAAATCGGAAGATACGTCCACGAATCGTCTATTGAGAAGCCGGAAGTCCACAATCCCATACGTCGCTATTTTAGCTACGTAGAGAAATTCCTTAGTGACAATGTGTCCGCAGCTCAGCAGCAAAGCGAGATATCAACTTCTCTAGATGCAGACACTATTAGCAAGCTCTTGCTCACCTCTGTTCAGGGAGGGTATATCTTCTCTAGGGCTCACGGGCGAGCCAATGCACTTGATGCGTCAATTGCAGCATCCAAACAGCTATTAGATAACCTATCCCTTCCAAAAGGCGCTTAATTCATTCAGTAGTTGCGACGTACCAACTACGTCACACCCAACCCAGATAAGCCCCTCGAAAGAGCCATAATAGCTACAATGGGCACATCAGATCCAATCATCAAAGAGATAGCAATGAAAGTAATGACTGCCCGCGATGCGAAAAACCACTTCGGTGAATTCCTCGATTCGGCCCGGCGCGAGCCCGTGGTCGTTACCAAAAACGACCGCCCCGTCGGAATAATGATCTCGGTTGAGGATGCCGCCGACACGCTCCTCGCGGATTTCTTCATTGAGAAAGAATCCGGGTACGACGAGTGGCTCTTCAGCAAAGTGGACAAAACCATGGAGCACGTAGCATCGGGGAAAACTGAACTGCGTGAGCATTCAGACGCAATAGCTCTGATCAAGGACCGACTAGCAACTCGTCTCCGCAAATCCGCCTAACGATGCGGATACTCTGGACTACTGAGGCGCTCAGCGACCTCGAGGAAATCCTCGCGTACTACTATCTCGAAGCCAGCCCTAGAACTGCCGCCGCCGTGGAACAGCGCATCATCCGAGAGATCGAAGTGCTTCCGCCTTTCCCAGAGCGTATCCGCGACAGCGAGCGTGTTCCGGGTGCCCGCGAACTGGTCGTGAACAAACTCCCCTATGTGGTCTTTGTGCAAGTCTTGGAGGACGAGATCATCGTCCTCAACGTAGTGCATACGAAGCGGAAATTTCCTAGCTAGTCACCCTTTTCCGCCTTCACGGCACGCCCTCGCCAAATCCAACTCGATGACCCATTCCTAGGACTCAGCCAAGGAATGGGTGTAAATGGGCGTGTTTTTGGCTCAGCCCGCCAGCTTGGCAAAGGCATCAATCACTTCCTGCGGCGCCTGCACCAGCTCGATCAACACGCCTTCGCCCGCGATTGGAAATTCATCATTCGCCTTCGGGTGCATAAAGGTAATGTCGTAACCGGCAGCGCCCTTACGGATGCCACCCGGCGCAAAACGCACGCCTTTAGCGGATAGCCACTCGACGGCCACCAGCAGGTTATCCACCCACAGACCGATGTGATTAAGCGGCGTCGTGTGAACAGCCGGCTTTTTTTCCGGGTCCAGCGGCTGCATCAGATCGACTTCAACCTTGAACGGGCCTTTGCCCATGGCGGTGATATCTTCATCAACGTTCTCACGCTCGGAAACAAAGTTGCCGGTAATTTCCAGACCCAGCATATCAACCCACAGGGTGCGCAGCTTTTCTTTCGAAAGGCCACCAATGGCGATCTGTTGCACACCTAGAATTTTGAATGGACGCGTCATAGTGTCACTCCTTATAATCAAACAGGTTGGCGCTGGCTATAGCGATACATCACGATGCCAGCAAGAATCATGGGCAGGCTGAGCCATTGCCCCATCGACAGGTTGCCGAACAACAACCCGAGAAAATCATCCGGCTCACGCCCAAATTCTGCGACGAAGCGGGCCAGGCCATAGCCCATCAGAAAGACAGCAGAAACCGCCGCACGCGGACGCGGCTTCGAGGCATACCACCAGAGCAGCGCAAAGAGCAGCAGCCCTTCACAGGCAAACTGGTATAGCTGCGATGGGTGGCGTGGGAAATAATCGGTACGCGGAAAAACCATGGCCCAGGGTACGTCAGTGATACGCCCCACCAGTTCGCCGTTGATAAAGTTGCCTAGTCGTCCTGCAGCAAGCCCCAGAGGGACCAGGGGGGCAATAAAGTCGGTCACCTCGAAGAAACGACGCCCTTGTTTGCGCCCATAGAAACCCATGGCCACCAGGACGCCCAGCAGGCCACCATGGAAAGACATGCCGCCCTGCCATAGTGCAAAAATCTCTAGAGGATGATCCAAGTAGTAGCCGGGCTTGTAAAACAGGACATAACCCAACCGGCCACCCAGTACGACGCCCAGCGCCCCATAGAAGAGCAGGTCGTCGATGGCCTGATTCGTCCACCCGGCATTTGGCAACTGTCTGGCGCGGATTCGCCCCAGGACCACAAAGAGCACAAACGCCAACAGGTACATCAGACCGTACCAATGGACAGACAGGGGACCAATGCTGATCGCAACAGGATCGAACTGGGGGTGAACCAAGGGGGTCATGAATGCCTGCAGGAGCGATAGAATAACGAAATTATAGGTCAATCACCGATCAAGCCCCCCAGTTTCCGAGGATCTGTCATGCCGCAATATCGTTCCCGTACCTCTACCCATGGCCGCAACATGGCCGGTGCCCGTTCCCTCTGGCGCGCCACCGGCATGAAGGATGGCGACTTTGGCAAACCGATCATCGCCGTGGTGAATTCCTTTACACAATTCGTTCCGGGCCATGTCCATCTGAAGGATCTGGGCCAGCTTGTGGCTCGCGAGATTGAAGCTGCCGGCGGCGTCGCCAAAGAGTTCAATACCATTGCCGTCGATGATGGGATCGCCATGGGGCACGGTGGGATGCTGTACTCTCTCCCATCGCGCGAACTGATTGCCGACTCGGTGGAGTATATGGCGAACGCGCACTGCGCTGATGCGCTGGTGTGCATTTCGAACTGCGACAAGATCACCCCGGGCATGTTGATGGCCGCCCTGCGCCTGAACATTCCGGCCATTTTTGTCTCGGGTGGCCCCATGGAAGCGGGGAAGGTCAAGATTGCCGGCAAAGTCATTGCGCTCGACCTAGTGGATGCCATGGTCAAGGCGGCCGATAACCACTGTTCCGATGAAGAAGTCGATGCCGTGGAACGCTCAGCCTGCCCGACCTGTGGGTCGTGCTCGGGCATGTTTACCGCCAACTCGATGAACTGCCTGACCGAAGCTCTGGGTCTATCGCTACCGGGTAACGGTACGATTGTCGCCACGCACGCCGACCGCAAGTCACTTTTTCTCGGCGCGGGTCAGCAGATTGTGGAACTCTGTAAGCGCTATTACGAACAGGACGATGTTTCGGTACTGCCCCGCAACATTGCCAACAAAAAAGCCTTTGAAAACGCCATGACGCTGGATGTCGCCATGGGTGGCTCGACCAACACAGTATTGCATATCCTCGCTGCCGCTCAGGAAGCCGGCATCGACTTCACCATGCAGGATATTGACCGTATCTCGCGCCATGTGCCCTGCCTGTGCAAGGTGGCTCCGATGACCGACAAATATCACATCGAAGACGTGCACCGTGCCGGCGGTATTTTAGGATTGCTTGCCGAACTGGATCGTGCCGGCCTGATTCAACGTGACTCACCGACCGTCCACAGCAAGACACTTGGCGACGCCATCGATCACTACGACGTGACCCGAAGCAATGATGACCGTGTGACCACCTTCTTCCGCGCGTCACCAGGTGGCATTCCTACTCAGACCGCCTTCTCACAGGATCGCCGCTATGACGATCTGGACACAGACCGCACCAACGGCTGCATCCGCGATCGGGCACACGCGTATTCTCAGGATGGCGGCCTTGCCGTGCTGTATGGCAACCTAGCGACTCATGGCTGCATTGTAAAGACTGCCGGGGTAGATGAATCCATCCTCAAATTTACCGGCAAGGCCCGTGTCTACGAGAGCCAGGAAAGCGCCGTCGAGGGTATTCTTTCGGGAGAAGTTGTCGAGAACGATGTCGTAGTGATTCGCTACGAAGGGCCACAAGGCGGCCCGGGGATGCAGGAAATGCTCTACCCGACTTCATATCTAAAGTCACGCGGTCTGGGCAAAGCCTGTGCACTGCTCACGGATGGCCGATTCTCCGGTGGCACATCGGGTCTTTCGATCGGTCACGTCTCACCGGAAGCCGCCAGCGGCGGCTTGATCGGCCTGGTCGAGACCGGCGACACTATCGAGATCGACATCCCCAACCGCCGCATTCATCTGGCCGTGGCCGACGACGAACTGGCGCAGCGGGAAGATGCCATGCGTGCTCGCGGCGACAAGGCTTGGCAACCCATCAACCGCGAACGGGTTGTTTCGCAAGCTCTTAAGGCTTATGCCCTGTTTGCCACATCCGCTGATCGCGGTGCAGTTCGCGATATTCGCCAGGTAATCCGCAAGGGATAATCCGGGCTTTCATTAAACCGTTCACCTCAAAGAACAAAAGGCGCTCAAGGCGCCTTTTGTTCTTTGGATCAAACCCAAAACCTTAACGGACTTAATTACCGCTGGTGCTGTTTGCCTTCTTACCGGCCTGATAGCCTTGGTTATATTCCTTCTGCTTCGATTTCTCATACGCATCATAGGCATAACCGCCAACCGCACCTACAGCAGCACCCCCCACAGCGCCCCAGATCGGGTTGCCGCCTGCAATTGCCGTAATGCCTGCGCCCGCAGCTGCACCAATCGCACCGCCTGACAGGGTGCGCTGTTGCGTATCACTCATACCCGAGCAACCGGCCAGAAAGGCAGCGACTACCGGAACCACCAATAACGTCTTTTTCATTTCTAAATCCTCTCTAGAGCAAGCTCTTCACTTACTTTGACATCAGATAACCGCCGGCCGTACCGACCGCAGCGCCGCCGATAGCACCCCAGATCGGGTTGCCGCCAGCAATGGCGGTAATCCCGGCGCCCGCCGCAGCGCCAATTGCGCCACCGGACAGCATCTTCTGTTGCGTATTGCTCATGCCCGAACATCCAACCACTAGTGCAGCCGCCAGCGGGATGGCAAACAGCGTTTTAGTCATCGTATTGCTCCGGAATTATTTTTTGCAGGGATAGCGCTGATCTAGAAAGTTCAGCACGGCTTCCGCAGCGGGGCGGTTATTGAATTTCGGGTTGGCTTCCGTCCACTTGATGAACGAATCCACAATGGCCGGATCCTTGGCATCCTGAGGAATACAGATCGTCTGCGCACCCTTCTTCTTCGGGTTGACCATCATCAGATAGCCATCATAGACACCCTGACCGAAACCACCACAGTAGCTCTGATCCTGTGCACTGGCCTTGTTTTTACACATCGTCACCATCTGCTGCGTGCTGATGAACTTGACCGTAGGAGCCGGTGCGGCAGCCATGGCAGAGGCAGAGATTGCGGCGGCGGAAGCCAGAACTAGAATTTTCTTCACAAGTTTCTCCTGGGAGTTTTAAAGCGTAACAACTTGCTGCATGAGGTTGCAGCAAGCCGCGGTGGTTCTACTCTATGCCGATTATTGCGGGACAGCAAGCCAATCAGCGTTTTGCCTTCAGTGCATCCATGACCGCCATGGCCGTCATATTCACCACACGCCGGACTGTCGAGGAGGAGGTCAGGATATGTACCGGGTGAGCGGCACCGAGCAGAATGGGTCCGATGGTCACGCCCGATCCACCGATCATTTTAATCAGGTTATAGGAGATATTTGCCGCATCCAGATTTGGCATGATCAGCACGTTGGCCTCCCCCTTGAGCGCCGAATCGGGATAAGCATTCAGACGGATCTCTTCGGACAGCGCCGAATCGCCATGCATCTCGCCATCGACATCCATTTCACCGGAGGAAAGGGCCGGCAACAGGGCCGCTGCACGGCTCATCTTCATCGCCGATTCCGAGGAGGAGGACCCGAAGTTGGAGTGAGATAAAAGTGCCACTTTAGGGTGCACCCCGAAGCGTTTCACCTCATCGGCCGCCAGCATGGCGATCTCGGCCACCTGCTCAGCATCCGGATTCTCGTTAACATGGGTATCGGCGATGAACAATGAACGGCCCGGCAGCATGAGGTAATTCATGGCTGCAAAAACATTGACACCCGTGCGCTTGCCAATGACCTCACTGACGACACGCAGGTGGTCACTGTACTGACCAATCACACCACAGATCATGCCATCGGCAAAGCCCAGCTTCATGAGCATCGCGCCCATGAGGGTGGTATCACGACGCATGGCCGATTTTGCGACGGCCGGGGTCACCCCGCGACGCGCCATAAGCTTGTGATAGGCTGTCCAGCAATCGCGATAGCGGGGATCGTTTTCCGGATTGACGAGTTCAAAGTCAACGCCGGGTTTGATCCTCAAACCCGCACGCTGCAACCGCTTTTCGACAACTCCGGGGCGACCGATCAGGATCGGTGTCGCCAGTTGCTCTTCCAGAATGATCTGGGTCGCGCGCAACACCCGCTCATCTTCACCCTCGGCAAAGATGATACGCTGACGCTGACCTTCCTTGCAGGCCACAAAGACGGCACGCATCCCGATACCCGTGTGATAGACGAACTCTTTCAGCCGCTCGATATAGGCATCCATGTCGGCAATCGGCCGGCGTGCCACCCCGGAACTGACTGCCGCCTTGGCAACTGCCGGTGCAATCCGCGTAATCAGGCGTGGATCGAAAGGCTTGGGTATCAGATACTCGGGACCAAACTGCAGATTGTGTCCCGCATAGGCCATGGCCACTTCATCAGAGACTTCTACTTCGGCCAGTTCGGCAATCGCGTATACGCATGCCAGCTTCATCTCTTCGGTAATCGTCGTTGCCCCGACATCCAACGCACCCCGGAAAATAAAGGGAAAACACAAGACGTTGTTGACCTGGTTTGGGTAATCCGACCGACCCGTTGCAATGATGGCATCTGGACGAATCTTACGTGCTTCTTCCGGCATGATTTCCGGGGTTGGGTTGGCCAGTGCGAAGATGAGCGGATTCTCTTTCATCGCCGGCAGCCATTCTGCCTTCAGCGCGCCTGCAGCTGACAAACCCAGGAAGACATCGGCGCCCACCAAGGCATCCTTAAGCGTCCGGGCTTCGGTCTTCTGCGCGTACTTGGCCTTGGTCGGCTCCATGTTCTCTTCACGGCCTACATAAATCACGCCCTTGGAGTCACAAACCGTAATGTTCTCGCGCTTGACGCCAATTTCACACCACAGATCAAGACAGGCAATCGCTGCCGCACCGGCTCCCGACACCACGACACGCACATCGTCAATATTCTTCTTGATCACCTTGAGGCCGTTGAGCAGCGCCGAGGCAGAAATAATGGCTGTACCATGCTGATCATCGTGGAAGACGGGGATTTTCATCCGCTTCTTCAGCTCGCGTTCGATGTAGAAACACTCCGGCGCCTTGATGTCTTCGAGGTTGATCCCACCCAGCGTCGGCTCCAAGGCAGCGATCATCTCGATCAGTTTATCGGGGTCATTCTCGGCCAGTTCAATGTCAAAGACATCAATTCCTGCGAATTTCTTGAACAGGCAACCTTTGCCCTCCATAACGGGCTTGGATGCGAGCGGGCCGATATTGCCAAGGCCAAGGACCGCGGTACCGTTCGTCACGACACCCACGAGGTTGCCACGGGCAGTCAGTGTATCGGCTTCGTCCGGATTGGCTTCGATTTCCTCACAGGCAAATGCTACGCCGGGTGAATAGGCAAGCGCCAGATCCCGCTGATTCGTTAGTCCCTTAGTTGGTGTGACAGAAATCTTTCCGTGCGTGGGGTAACGGTGATATTCCAGCGCAGCGGCGCGCAGATCCTTCTCCATGAACGACTCCGTGAGGTTTGGCGCAGGATCCTGCGCTAATAAAACAATGCAATCATCACCGCCGTATGCCTTCTATGGCAGCGGATCGGGATGAGTTTCTTAAAAATTAAAGGTCAAAGTGATTCGTACGCACCAAATTCTCAAGGGGCGGCACATGCGTTTCAAATAGAGTTTCCCGCGAGTAGGTTCCGGGGCTGGTGCAATGAATCCGGACCACCTCCATGACGGCACCCGAACCCACAACGGCCATAAGGCGTCCACCAAGGGCGAGCTGATGCAGGAGCACATCGGGTATGGCTGGTACTGAGCCGGTCAGGATGATCGCATCATAGGGTTCGCCCTGCTCATTGCCCTTGAGGCCATCGCCGAGGATGAGTGTGACATTTTCGATCCCCGCCTCGTTCAGGTTGGCCTGCGCCTGCGCCTGAAGTACCGGATCAATTTCCATACTGGTCACGTGTGCAGCCTGGCACGCCAACAGCGCCGTCATGTAGCCGGAACCGGTGCCAACCTCGAGAACCCGCGCATCCGGTGAGAGTTCGAGTTCCTGCAGCATGCGTGCTTCCATGCGCGGCGGCATCATCACTGCCGAGTCGCTCAAAGGAATTTCGATATCGGCAAAGGCCAGAGAACGGAAGCTGGTCGGTACGAACTCTTCCCGGCGCACCTCAAACAGGAGATCCAGCACATTGGGATCCAGAACATTCCAGGGTCGAATCTGTTGCTCGACCATATTAAAACGGGCTTTTTCAGTGTTCATGAGCGGGCTTCCAGCTGGGTAGATAAGGAACCAAATGTGAGGCCGAAGAGGCGTCAAAGTTCGCGGTAATTATACCTGCCGGCCAGACGAATGGCACCTGAAAACAGGGCCGGGAACTAGGCCCAAAGCAGGGCCCAGTTTAGAAATCTGGTGCATCTTCAGGGGGTTCTGGTTCGGACAGAGGTCGACCACAGCCCTCGCAAAGCCCGGACACCGGATCCGCCATACAGATGCCGATACACTCATACTGCATCTCGTCGCCGGGCAGCGGCAGATATTCGGGGATGGGGTGCACTGGAGGTTTCTGTTCGGACATGGCACGAGTCTACCCTGCCCCACTGCCCGAAACCAGCGATGCCGTCGACATACCCCTTGTGCGATCGGGTCTTTACAGGCAATCTACGTCTTAGGAACCTCGTGCCTGTAGGGGCTTTACTGAAAAGTAACTGCGGGCGCTTTTTTTGGCGTTAAGTTTTCGGAGATCACCATGTCGCAGCCTCAGAACCCGGCCGAGACCTCGGAAGGTAAGAACCCCGCGGAAGTTGTTCATGTCTATGCCGAGGTCGCACAACGTGCCTCCCGGGTTCTCAGCAGCTTCCTGGAGCGTCAGGCCCAAAAAGGGGTCAATACAGCGGGTGAAGAGGTCGGCATTGCCAAGGCCTTTATGGATCTCTCTGCACGCCTGCTATCGAACCCCTATCAGCTGGCTCAGGCTCAGATGAGCATGGTGCACAACTACTTCTCCCTGTGGCAGAACTCGGTCATGCGCATGATGGGTGTCGAGGCTGAACCGACCATGGCGCCCGAACGTTCGGACAAGCGTTTCAAGGATGAAGGCTGGCAACAGGATTTCGTCTTTGACTTCATCAAACAGTCCTACCTGATCGCCTCCAAGTCGATCCTGGATACCGTCGGCACCGTCGAGGGCATGGACGAAAAACAGCGCGAAAAAGTCAACTTCTATACCCGCCAGTATGTCGACGCCCTGTCGCCGAGCAACTTTGCGCTAACCAACCCGGAAGTCTTCCGCGAAACGGTCCGCACACAGGGTCAGAACCTCGTCAAAGGGCTCAACAACCTTCTCCATGACGTAGAAGCTGGTGATGGCAAGCTGCGGATCCGCATGACCGATACCTCGGCATTCGAACTGGGCAAGAACGTCGCCACCACCAAGGGCAAGGTGATTTTCCAGAACGAACTGTTCCAGCTGATCCACTACGAGCCGACCACCAAGCAGCAGTTTGATGTGCCGCTGCTGATCGTCCCGCCCTGGATCAACAAGTTCTATATTCTGGACCTGCGCGAAAAGAATTCATTCGTGAAGTGGACAACCGATCAGGGGCATTCCACCTTTATCATCAGCTGGCTGAACCCTGACGAAAAGCACGCCGACCTCAACTTCGAAGACTATCTGCTCGAGGGCTCCCTCGCTGCCATTAACGCAGTTGAACAGGCTACCGGCTCCAAAAAGGTCAATCTGGCCGGCTATTGCCTAGGTGGCACCCTCCTGATGTCGACGCTGGCCTACATGGCAGCCAAGAAGGATAACCGTGCCAATTCGGCCACGTTCTTCACGACCATGCTGGACTTTACCGATCCGGGCGAACTGGGTGTCTTCATTGATGAAGCCAGCATCGCCACCATCGAGAAAAAGATGGAAAAGACCGGCTACCTGGATGGTTCGGAAATGGCCGGCACATTCAGCATGCTCCGCGCCAACGATCTAGTCTGGTCCTTCGTGATCAACAACTACCTGATGGGTAAAGATCCCTTCCCGTTCGATCTGCTTTACTGGAACTCGGACTCGACCCGCATGCCGCGCGCCATGCACAGCTTCTATCTGCGCAACATGTACCTGAAGAATATCCTCAAGGAAGTCGGCGGCGTCACCCTGGGCGGTGTTCCGATTGATATCCGCAAGGTGAAGACTCCCTGCTACTTTGTCTCGGCGATTGAAGACCACATCGCCCCGTGGATCAGCACCTACATGGGTGTCCATCTGCCCTCGGGTCCGGTTAACTTCGTCCTTGGCGGCTCTGGCCATATCGCCGGTATCGTCAACCCACCGGCCGGCAACAAGTACTGCTACTGGACTAACGACAAGCTCCCGGCAACAGCCCAGCAGTGGTTCGAAGGTGCAACCCAGCATGAGGGCTCCTGGTGGCCGAACTGGGAACAGTGGGTTGAAGCGATCAATGATAAGAAGGTCGCCGCCCGAGAACCGGGTGCCGGCCCGCTGAAGGCGATCGAAGAAGCCCCCGGTAGCTTTGTGAAGATGCGTGCTGATGCCAAAAAGCCGGCTGCCAAAGCCGATGCCAAACCGAAGGCAAAAGCCAAAGCCGCCAAATAACCGTTGTAAGCACCATGAGAAACGCCCGCTTAAGCGGGCGTTTCTGTTTGTGTCGGTAGAAAAACTCTTACGCGGATTTTCGCGCCATACGAATCACCGCATCGGTGTTCGCTAATAAATCGTTGAAGTTCATGCCGCGCTGTTGCAGCATCTTGTAGCGCCCACCCACAACAATTGAAGGGACGGCATCAATCTGGTACGACATCGCCATGGCATCTGCCTTCTTCATGGCATCGGTGACCGCCTGAGAATAATAGACTTCTTTGAACTTATCGGCATTGACGCCCGGCTGGGTGGCCGCCCATTGCAAGACCGCCTGATCCTCATAGAGGGTACGACCCTGACGGTGGATTGCCGCAAAAACAGCCGCATCCAGCTGCGGCATCTTCAGAATCTGGATGGTGTAGAACAATCGGCCCAGAACAACCCACTGAGGACGACCGAAGGTCACAGGAACCCGTTGTACCACGACATCCTTTGCCTGCTTACGGGTCCAGCGATCAAAGGGCTCTGCAAAGTCGTGGCAATGGGGGCATCCATAGGAAAAAAACTCAAGCACTTCAACCTTGCTGCCAGATGCAGGGGCCGGAATGTTGAGGGGTGTGTAGGTCTGACCGGCCACTGCAACACCAACCGATTGACCCGCAGCAGGCAAGGTGCCCCCCAAGGCGGCCTGTGCCCAGGCAGTCGTCGAGGCGGCGGCTCCAAAAGCGGCAATCAGCGTGGAAAGAAACTGGCGACGATGCATGGTCAACTCCAAATGGCTTGGTTAATTGCGGGCAGGCACGGCATCAATGCCGTTTTCTTTGAGTTCGCTACGGGCGCGGTTGGCATCATCCTGGCGCTTGAAGGGTCCGATCTTGACGCGATACCACACCTTTTCACCGACCACGGCTTTCTGAACGCTGGCGTCAAAGCCAATCAGGGCTAGATTAGCTTTCTGGGCATCGGCATCCGATGGCTTCTGGAATGATCCGGCCATCAGGTAAAAACCGGCAGATGCGTCTGTAGGCTTCGTCATGTCAGCCGCTTTTGCAGCATCGGCCGGCCGCTCTGGTGCCGTGGTGGTGCCATCCGTTTTGCCTGAAAGGATGTCAGGAAACTGGAATCGTTTCTCGGGAAGCGGGTCACCCGGTTTGCCCGGTAGCGCTATAGGTTGCCCATTTTCCCCCTGCGCATTGACAGGGGCTGACGTCACGTTCGCCACCGAATCGGTCGGCAGCGATTTTGCCGGCGGCGCTGGTGCACTCGTGGCACCGCTTGTTTTATCGATGAAGGGTGAGGGCATACGGTTAAACCACCACGCCACCGCAGCCGCAATCACAAGTCCCAGCATCAGGCCATAAAGGATGCCCTTGAATGCCCCGCCCGAAGCCGGTATACGATCTCGGGAAGCATGGCGATTCGGTTTGTAATCTCGGGACATGAGAACCTCGGTGGACTTGGCAGATTATTGCCAGATTACATGGTTTCCCAGATGGAAACTACATGGACTCCGGGCAGGAAACGCCCAGTATTGCCATGCCGTTACGGATCACCTGACGAACCGCGACAGACAAAGCCATTCTCGCTTGCGTTAGGGCAGCATCATCGACCAGCATCCGCTCGGCATTGTAGTAGCCATGGAATTCGGCTGCCAGTTCACGCAGATAGAAGGCTACCTGATGCGGGGCCAGGTCACGCGCTGCCGATTCGATCACCTCGGGGAAACGTCCGATGAATGCCGTCAATGCGGCTTCGCGCGGATTGGTCAGTAGCGCCAGGTCCGCGTTCTGCAAATCGTCCTCGCTCCCCTGCCACTGTGAGACCAGCGAGCAGATACGGGCATGGGCATACTGGATGTAGTACACCGGATTGTCGGCGCTCTGGCTCTTGGCAAGATCTAAATCAAAATCCAGATGCTGATCCGCCTTGCGCAACACATAGAAGAAACGGCAGGCATCATCACCCACTTCGGCACGTAGTGCTCGCAGGGTCACGTAGTCTCCTGCCCGGGTGGACATCGAGGCTTTCTCACCATTGCGGTACAACACCGCAAACTGGACTAGGGCAATATCAAGCTTTTCAGGGTCCAGGGCCAGCGCCTGCACCGCACCCTTAACCCGCGGGATGTACCCGTGATGATCGGCGCCCCAGATATTGATCATGCGATCAAACCCACGCTCGTACTTGTTCAGATGGTAGGCAATGTCTGATGCGAAATAGGTATAAAGCCCATTTTCACGCTGAACGACACGGTCTTTTTCGTCACCGAAGTCGGTGGATCGGAACCAGCGGGCGCCATTCTGCTCGTAAATATGCCCGGCATCATCCAGCTTCTCGAGACAACGTTTGACGAGGCCTGTATCAAACAGCGAGTTTTCCGAGAACCAGTTCTGGAAATGCACGCCAAATCCATCCAGGTCGTCACGACCATCCGCCAGCTGTTCGGAGAGGGCGTGCTGATGCACATAAGGCCAATCCTCGCCCAGCAAGGTCTTGCCATTGGCGATCAACGCATCGAGGTGTGACTCCCGTTGGGCTTTTGCCTCATCATCGGCGCGATCTGCCGGGGGTAGTCCGGGGGTACCTGCCAGCACCGCTGCCTGCGCCCGGACATATTTGTCACCATGGGCGTTGGTCAGCTGTCGCGCCATATCCCGCACGTAATCGCCCTGATAGGCGTTCGGCGGGTAATCAATGGTCACAGCGTGCTGATCCAGATAGCGGATCCAGGTCGAGACTGCGAGAATATCCATCTGCCGGCCAGCATCATTGACATAGTACTCGCGTGTTACGTCCCAACCGGCGAAGGCCAGCAGATCCGACAGGCTGGCGCCATAGGCGGCGCCCCGGCCATGGCCCACGTGCAGGGGGCCTGTCGGATTGGCCGAGACGAATTCCACCAGAACCTTGGCGTGACCACCGAGTGTGCTGCGACCGAATTCTCCGCCTTGCGCCAGAACCGTGCTGACGACCCGGGTTTTGGTACCTGAATTCAGGGTAAAGTTGATGAAGCCTGCGCCAGCAATCGAGACCTCACTCACCTCGGCCGATGCCGGCAACGCCGCCACAATGCGCTCAGCAATCGCCCTAGGCGCCTGCTTCAACGCGCGCGCCAGTTGCATCGGCAAATTGGTCGCAAAATCCCCATGAGCTGCCTGCTTGGGGCGCTCCAGATGGATGGGGGTATCGTTATGTTCCGGCGCTACGCTAGCAAGCGCCGCTTGCAGCAAGCCGGTGAGGTGTTCGCGGCTATCAAAAGTCATGGGTAAAATTATACCTTCTCGCCTGCCCGACCGTGGCCCATCATTCTGAAAGCCGATTCCCTATGCGCCTGAAGCGCCTCTCCCGGATTCTTTACGTCAGCTGGAAGAACGGCCTCCTCACCATGCTGGTTGAGGCTGAGCCTGAAGGTCGCGTCGCCCGCTGGCTGGGCTTTTACGCACGCCGTCGGCATTTCAGCAAACCCCGTGCCGTTCGTTTGCGCGAAGCGCTGGAGTCGCTCGGGCCGATTTTTGTCAAATTCGGCCAGATGCTATCCACCCGCCGGGACCTCCTGGCACCTGACTTCGCCGACGAACTGGCCAAGCTTCAGGACCGGGTACCTCCCTTTTCTTCGGATCGAGCCATTGCCGAAATCGAGCGCGGTCTTGGCATGCCGCTCACCCAAGCCTTCAGTGAATTCGACCCGACACCCATTGCCTCGGCCTCCGTGGCCCAGGTGCACTTCGCTCGCCTTCACAACGGCGATAATGTCGCCGTCAAGGTGCTTCGGCCCGGCATGGAGCGCATCGTCAACCATGACATCGATTTACTGGATACTTTTGCCCAGCTCATCGAACGCTTCTCCGAAGATGGGCGCCGGCTCAAACCACGCGAAGTGGTCGCTGAATTCGCCAAACACCTTCATGATGAATTCGACCTGGTACGCGAGGCCGCAAACGCATCACAACTGCGCCGTAATTTTGCCGACGGTAAGCTCCTGACCGTCCCGGAAGTCTACTGGGACTTCTGCGCGACCAATGTCATGACCATGGAGCGCATGCAGGGCATCCCGGTTGGGCGCATCGATGAGCTCCGGGCCGCCGGCATTGACCTTAAGCGCCTATCGAGCGCTGGCGTCGAGATCTTCTTTACCCAGGTCTTCCGGGATGGTTTTTTCCATGCCGATATGCACCCGGGCAACATTCTGGTGGCACGCGATGGGCGTTATGTAGCGCTGGACTTCGGGATTGTTGGCACCCTGAACGAAACCGACAAGAACTACCTGGCACAGAACTTTCTGGCATTTTTTCAACGTGACTATCGTCGCGTTGCCGAGGTGCACGTGATTTCCGGCTGGGCGCCGAAGGAAACCCGGATTGATGAATTCGAAGCCGCCATCCGGACGGTCTGCGAACCCATCTTTGATAAGCCGCTGAAGGATATCTCCTTCGGCAAAGTCTTACTTCGCCTATTTCAGACCTCGCGCCGGTTTAATGTCGAGGTCCAGCCCCAGTTGGTGATGCTGCAGAAAACCCTGCTCAATATTGAGGGTCTTGGGCGTCAACTCAATCCGGATCTGGACCTCTGGAAAACTGCCAAGCCCTTCCTTGAGCGCTGGATGAGCGAGCAGGTCGGTGTGCATGGTTTCATCGAAGGCATGAAGCGCGAAGCCCCCAACTGGGCCAAAACTCTACCGCAGCTTCCCCGCCTGATTCACGATTATCTGGCGCCCAATGAAGAGCGGGCCAAGGCAGATCAGAAATCGATTCGTGAGCTACGCCATAGCCTGCGCCGTCAGCGTCAGGGGTTGTGGCTCAGTCTGGCTTTCTCAGCCCTGGCTGCAGGCACCAGCATTGCCCTCCTCTGCATTCATTACCTGTCATGACCACCCTGCTGGGTTTTATTACGCTCTATCTGCTGGCATCGATTGGTATTGGCCTGCTGGCCGCTACGCGTGTCCGCAATGCCCGGGACTTTGCGGTGGCCGGACGCATGCTCCCGCTTCCGGTGGTAACCGCCACAGTCTTTGCTACGTGGTTTGGTGCCGAAGCAGTACTGGGTGTCTCTGCCACCTTTGTGCGAGAAGGTCTGGGCGGTGTGGTAGCCGATCCTTTCGGCGCCTCTATGTGTCTCATCCTTGCCGGCTTCTTCTTTGCCAGCAAACTCTACCGACTGAATCTGCTCACCATTGGTGACTATTACCGCCTCCGTTACAACCATACTGTCGAGTGGTTAAGCACCCTCGCCATTGTCGTCTCCTATCTGGGCTGGGTGTCAGCGCAGATCAAGGCGCTAGGTCTCGTATTCTTTACGGTCACCGGCGGCCTGATCCCGCAGGATAAAGGCATGATCCTCGGTGCGGCCATCGTTCTCACCTACACCGTCCTGGGTGGCATGCTGTCTGTGGCCATCCTCGACTTCGTACAGATCACGGTGATCATGGGCGGCCTGATCTACATCGCCACCATCATCAGCGATCTTGCGGGCGGCATCGGCACCGTTGTCGCCCACGCCAGCGCAGCCGGCAAGCTGGACTTTCTGCCCAGTGGTGGTTACGAAGTCTGGGTGCCGTTTATCGGAGCCTGGATGACCATGATGCTTGGCTCGATTCCCCAGCAGGATGTCTTCCAGCGCATCACCTCGGCCAAGAGCGAGCGGGTGGCTATGACCGGCTCAATTCTGGGCGGGGGTCTGTATTTCGTGTTCGCATTTATTCCGATGTTTCTCGCCTATTCGGCTACCCTGATCGACCCCGCCATGTTTGATCAATTACTGGCCACCGACTCGCAGCTGGTGCTTCCTACACTCATCCTGCAACACACCCCCGTCTTTGCCCAGGTCATCTTTTTTGGTGCACTTCTCTCAGCCATCATGAGCTGCTCCTCGGCCACCTTGCTGGCGCCTTCGGTCTCTTTCACCGAGAACATTCTGCGACCTATGCTGCCCCACATCTCTGACCGGGTCTTTCTCTGGTTGATGCGCGTTGTCATCGTGGCCTTTGCCGGCATGGTGCTGGCCATGGCGCTGACCAGTAGCGCCTCCATTTTCAAGATGGTTGAACATGCCTACAAGATCACATTAGTGGTGGCCTTTGTGCCACTCCTGGCCGGTTTCTACTGGAAGCCCGCCACCACCCAGGGGGCACTTTTTGCCATTTTCGGCGGATTTCTGACCTGGGTCATTTGCGAAATATTCAGTGCCGAAGACGCCATCTGGCCGCCCCAGATCCTTGGTCTGCTCGCCGCCATCATCGGCATGCTGCTGGGCTCCAAGCTCCCTCAATGGATTGGGCGACTGAGCCCGCCTCCTTCGCACCATCATGCGGCCGAAGGCACGTATCATGTGGCGCACCATGAGCATGAACACCGATCCATCGGTCACGACCGGAGCGCCTGAGCAGGATTCCCTGCTGCAACGGCTGCGCCGAAAGCCGCTGGTGCTTTCGTTGGTGTACATAGGACTCATTGCCTATGCTAGCCTTTACGCTAACCTGAGTTGGCGCGACAACGGACTAGGGCTATTGCATTTTCTGGGTGGAAACTGGCCGCGATACTGGACCTGGCAGGATGCCATTTTCAATATCATGGCTTATCTGCCACTTGGCTTTCTGCTGACACTTTCGCCCACCCACCGACGCTCTCCCTGGGGCCGGATTCTGGCACCCGTCCTGATCGGCTTCGTATTATCTGCTTCGCTGGAGGCGTTGCAGACACTCATCCCCGGACGGGTTTCATCCTCACTGGATCTACTGTTTAACACCATGGGCACGCTTGCTGGCGCAACCCTGTCACTTTTCTGGGGGCCCGATGTCCTAGCGGCCGCCGGCCATCTGCGTCGGCGCCTGGGTGTTCGACCGCTCAGCGCCGAGACGGGTTTGATTCTGCTTGCCTTATGGTTGTTTGCCCAGATTTCTCCGGAAACGCTTTTCTTCGGTCTTGGCGACCTGCGCACACTCCTCACGCTGACGCCGGCATTAGCCTTTTCGCCCGATCAGCACCTCATTTTGGAAATGCTCATTGCCATGCTCCAAACACTGGTTGTTGCCCTGCTACTACGAAGTGTTCTTGAGCGCATTCACACGGGGCGCCTCCAGCAATTGCTTACCATCATCCTGATCCTGCTTCTGGGCTTACTGATCCGGACCGTGGCCAGCTGGGTACTGCTCAATAATCTGCCCCTATATGGTGATACCGCTCGCTGGGCGGCACTAACCCCCGGCGGCTTACAGGGTCTTGGCCTGGGTCTGATGCTTGTCATCCCCCTGCTGTACCTTCCCGCCTCTTGGCAAATGCCGCTAGCGGCAATGTGCCTGATGACAGCGACGGTGCTCGTCAACCTGATGCCGATCAACCCGTATTCACTGACTGCACTCAGCGTCTGGCGCCAGGGGCATTTTCTCAACTTCAATGGCCTGACCCGGCTGATCGCTGCGCTATGGCCCTACCTGACCCTACTGTTTCTGGTCTGGGCCGACCGCCAGCGCCTTCCCGACTCGGATCAAAAGGTGCGCCTATAATTCACTTACTGCCAATCAGAAGCTTTGCAAGGAATGTATAAGGCTATGAGCTACTTCAATCAACATGTCTTTATCTGCTGCAATCAGCGTGACAACGGTGATGCCTGCTGCAATGCACACGGCGCTAGCCAGATGTTCGATCATGCCAAGGCTCGGATCGCCGCACTCAAACTGAACCAGCCGGGCGGCGTGCGCATCAACAAAGCGGGCTGCCTGGGGCGCTGCCTCGAAGGACCCGTTATGGTGGTTTACCCGGAAGCTGTCTGGTATCAGTTTGTTGATCAGGATGACATCGATGAAATCATTGATTCCCATCTGGTCAACGGCACCCCCGTTGAGCGTTTACGTATCTGAGAATACCGGCCATGACCCTCTCCAGAGAAGATCGCATCCTCATCGATGGCCCGGTCGGCAAGATCGAGGTGCTCCTCGACAATCCCGGCGCCCCGCGAGGGATCGCGCTCATCGGACATCCACACCCCATCGGCGGTGGCACAGCCACCAACAAAGTGGCACACACGCTGGCTCGCACCTTCGTTAATCTGGGATACGCCGCTTTTCGACCCAATTTCCGCACGGTCGGTCAGACCGAGGGGGAGCATGACGAAGGCATCGGCGAAACCGATGACATGCTTTGCGTCCTCAATGAGGCGCGCGAGCGGTGCGGGCATCTTCCGGTCGTCCTGGCCGGATTCTCCTTTGGCGCCTTTGTGCAGACCCGGGTTGCCAAAAGGATGGTGGAGGCTGGGCACCCGGCACAGCGTCTGGTTCTTGTCGGCACCGCCGCCGGTTTTGTCGAAGGAACCCGAAACTACGATACCGAAGCGGTTCCCCGTGATTCGATCGTGATCCACGGTTCCGCCGACGAAACCGTGCCGCTCGATAATGTGCTGGCGTGGGCAGAGCCCCAGGATCTTCCAATCATCGTCGTCCCCGCCGCAGACCATTTTTTCCATCGCCGGCTGCATATTCTGCGCGAGATCATCACTCATAACTGGCGCCACTAATGTCGACAGATTCAACCCGGGCCTGTCTGGTCTTCACTACCGCACCGGATGAAGCCCTTGCCGAAAAACTGGCACAGCATCTGGTGGCGTCCCGCCTTGCTGCGTGCGTCAAACAGCTTCCGGCGTCGCGCGTCACATACCGTTGGGACGGCCAGATCGAGCATGCGACCGAAATTCCGCTCGTGATTGTGACGACTGCCCTTGCCTATCCTGAACTGGAACGCTATCTAAAAGGGGTCCACCCCTATGATGTCCCCGAAATCCTGGCCGTTGACTGCAGTTCCGGCCTTCCCGAATATCTGCGTTGGGCCACCCATGCCGTATGCTCTCCATCATCATGAAAACTAGTTGGCTACTGAACGCCGTTGGCTGGCGCACTTTCCGTCTTGCACTGGTATCTCTGTGCCTAACGGGGCTCCTTGGCGCTGCAACCGTGTCCACGGCTTCCGCCGCTCCGGGTGACGTGCCTGCCCTGTCAGGGGGCAACAGCTTTCTGCCACCCCACCAAGCTTTTCGGCCGAGCCTGACCGTCATTAACAGCGAACGGGTTGAAGTTCGTTTTGACATCCAGCCCGGTTATTACCTCTACCGGGACAAGCTGGCCGTCGAAACCACCGGCCTTGTGCCAGGCGAACTTCGCATCACGCCCTCGCCCCTCGCAAAGGGTATCGAAAAGGATGACCCCAACTTTGGGCCTACCGAAATCTTCACCGATCCCCTGAATTGGCCTGTCAGCATTCAGGGAGGCCAACGGCCACTAAGCCTGACCTTGGCGATTCGCTATCAGGGCTGTGCCAGCCAGGGCATCTGTTACCCGCCCGAGGTCGCTCTGCTCCCGGTCACACTGCCCGTCGCCGATGCGCCAGTCACAGCAACACCGCAAAACAACACAGCTTTAAAACCGGAGAGTCCCCCGCAGAACGGTGTCCAGGAAATTGCCCGCACCCTAGACGAAGGTGCTATCTGGCTCAATCTGCTACTCTTTCTTGGCGCTGGTATTGGTCTGGCTTTTACACCGTGCATGCTCCCCATGATGCCCATTGTCGCGACCGTTATCCTCGGTCGTCACGATGCCGCCAACCCCCTGTCACACCTGCGCGGTTTCATGTTGTCCCTAGCCTACGTGCTGGGCATGGCGCTCACCTATGCCATCGCCGGCGTCTTCGCCGGCATGACCGGTACCCTGGTTTCCGGTTTGTTACAAAACCCCTGGGTTCTGGGCAGCTTTGCGTTGGTCTATGTGATTCTGGCGGGTGCCATGTTGGGACTCTACAACCTACAGCTTCCCAACGCCCTTCAGGGCCGACTGGCACAAGGCAGTTCACGGATTCATGGTGGATCGTTGCCCACGGCTTTGGTGCTTGGCGCCTTGTCGGCCCTCATCGTTGGCCCCTGCGTTGCCGCACCGCTCGCCGGCGCATTGCTTTACATTGGCCAGACCGGCAATGGTGTTTTAGGGGGTCTTCTGCTCTTTGCCATGGCTTTTGGGATGGGGATTCCACTGCTTGCCATGGGCGCCTCGGCGGGCACCCTGGTCATCAAGACCGGCCCGTGGATGGAAACCATCAAAAAGGCCTTCGGTTTTGTTCTGCTGGCTACGGCGTGGTGGATACTCTCGCCCGTACTATCTGACAGCATTGCCATGGGTGGCTTCGGGATACTTGCCATCATTACCGGCGTTCTTCTCAAAGCCCTGGATCGTCTACCTGAACGCGCTCTCTGGCCTGCCCGGCTCGGCAAGGCGCTGGGCATCGTTTTTGTGGCGCTCGGGCTGGCTTGGCTGGCCGGCGCACTGGGCGGGGCAACCCGTCTTGATCGCCCCCTGAGTCCATTCATCGTAGGCCCCTCGGGGCAGACCACGCCGTCAGAAGCTATGCCACTACCTATGCTCACCATCACTCAGATAGCGGCGCTTGATGCTGCCTTACGTGATAGCCAGAAGCCGGCTTTTCTGGATGTCTATGCTGACTGGTGCGTCAGCTGCAAGGAATTCGAACGCGACACCTTGGGGGATCCCACGGTTCGCCAGGCTCTAAAAGCATTTACCCTGATCAGGGTCGATGTCACCGCCAGCGATGCCGAAGCGCGTCAATTGCTTCAACGCTTTGGCCTCTTCGGCCCCCCCGGCATGGTGTTCTTTGCTCCCGGCGGCCGACTGCTCCATGACGCGACTCTGGCCGGTTACGTGGGTCCGGAGCCCTTCTTGAAACAGCTCCGGCACGTCCAATCCCTGGTCGAGAAAACCAGCCAAAGTAACCCCTAGGCGCCTACACAATTTCGGGCAGGCGCAGCTTGGTGCCCATCACCTCGAAGCCTGTCCAGAGCGGCTTTCGGCCGTTATGTGCCCAGACCCGCATGTTAGAATTGCGCCTCAACCCTTTGCCACCTGCTGTCCCTACCGTCCAGATCCCATGTTCTCAGGAATTATCGCCGCCGTTGGTCATGTCAGCCAGCTCAGCCCACGTCCCAGTGGCGCCCGCTTGGTGGTGGATGCGGGCGGCCTGGATCTGACCGATGTCGCTCTCGGCGACTCAATTGCCTGCAATGGGGTCTGCCTGACGGTGGTTGAACTCATTCCCCCGGAGAAACCAACCGCCTTTATAGTCGATGTCTCGGATGAAACGCTGAGCTGCACGACAGGTCTGACGGCCGATGCACCACTCAATCTTGAAAAAGCGCTGCGTCTGGCAGATCGGCTGGGGGGACATCTTGTGACCGGTCACGTCGATGGTATCGGTCAGGTTTGCCACTTTGCACCCACCTCAACCGATCCGAAGGGCGACTGGTTACTCACCATCGAAGCGCCCGATGCGCTCGCACCCTTCATTGCGCGCAAGGGCTCCATCACGGTCAACGGCACCAGCCTCACCGTCAATTCAGTCGATGGGCAGCTGTTCTCGATCAACCTAATCCCCCACACACTGCAGAACACGATGCTGCAAACTCTGGCAAAGGATAGCTTCGTCAATCTGGAAATCGACGTGATTGCGCGTTACTGCGAGCGCCTGTTGTCCTACACCAAATCATGAACGCGAACGAAATGCCGCGCATCGCGCCCACCCATGAAATCATTGCCGAGCTCCGCGCCGGCCGGATGGTCGTCCTGGTTGATGAAGAAGACCGTGAAAACGAGGGAGACCTTGTTCTAGCCGCCGATCATGTCACGCCCGAAGCCATCAACTTCATGGCACGCTTTGGCCGGGGGTTGATCTGCCTGACCCTGACCGAACAACGCTGCCGGCAGCTTGGTCTGAACCAGATGGCGCGCGATAACAAGGCGCAGTTCAGTACGGCCTTCACCGTCTCGATCGAAGCGGCCGAAGGCGTCACGACCGGCATTTCCGCCCATGACCGCGCGCGTACGATTCAGGTCGCCGTTGCCACCAACGCCCGACCAACAGACATTGTCCAGCCGGGGCACATCTTCCCAATCATGGCTCGCCCGGGCGGGGTACTGGTCCGCGCCGGACATACCGAAGCTGGCTGCGATCTGGCCAGTCTGGCTGGCCTAAGCCCGGCCTCGGTGATCTGTGAAATCATGAGCGACGATGGCACGATGGCACGCTTACCCGAGCTCAAGACCTTCGCGGCGCATCACGGACTGAAAATAGGCACTATTGCCGACCTCATTCATTACCGTAGCCAGCATGAAACCCTCGTAGCACAAGCCGGTTCACGTCCGCTGAAGACACGCTTCGGCGAATTCATGCTCCATACCTACACTGATAAAGCCTCGGACGAGGTCCATTTGGCCCTAGTCAAGGGACACCTCGACCCTGCCCAGGAGACTCTCGTGCGCGTTCATGTGCCACTTTCCGTGCTTGATTTTCTAGCGCCGGCAAGTACAAGGCATAGCATCATGCTCGAAGATGCCATGGCGGCAATTGGCGAGGCCAAGCAAGGCGTGCTCGTCATGCTGCACAAACCCCTTACCGGCCAGGAGTTGCTCCAGGGCCTGACTAATGACGAAACAAGTTCGCCAACGCGCAAATGGGATCCCCTTCTTCATGGTATCGGCGCACAGATTCTGCGCGATCTTGGCGTCACCAGAATGCGCCTGCTCTCCAGCCCCCAGCGCATCCCCGCCATGACCGGCTTTGATCTCGAAGTGACCGGCTTTCAACTGCCGGATGGCACCCAGGCCAACGCATAAGGAACCCCGCATGACCCGCTATCTGGAACACCCCATCAACGAAGACGGCACCGGTCTACGGATTGGCATTGCCGTTGCTCGTTTCAATCAGGACATCTGCGATGGCCTCTTATCGGGTGCGATCAACGAATTGCATGCGCTCGGCGTCGCAGCGAATGACATCACGGTCTGCAGCGTCCCCGGTGCGCTGGAAATTCCCCTCGTATTACAGTCCCTCGCCGATGCCGAAGAACAGCCCTACGATGCGCTGATTGCTCTCGGTGCCGTGATTCGCGGTGAAACCTATCACTTCGAGGTTGTCAGTAATGACAGCTGCCGCGCGGTGATGGACGTGCAACTGACTACGGGGGTGCCCATTGCCAACGGCATCCTCACCACCGAAAATGATGACCAGGCGCTGGTGCGCATGCATGACAAAGGGGCGGATTGCGCCCGTTGCGCCGTTGAGATGGCCAGACTCCATGCACGTATTCGCTCCGAAGCTGCACCCCAACCGGAGGGCAATGCCTGATGTCAAACCAGAAAACGGGCATACGCCCGGGGCATGGCCCCAAACCGGCGCGCCGACGCGCGCGTGAAGCGGCACTGCAGGCGCTCTATGGATGGCAGATTGGCGGCCAGGATCTCGCAGCCTGCGAAGCGGCACTCCATGAGATCGAGGGCTTTACCGATCTACGCGAGCTCGACCAGAAGTTTGCCCTCGCCTTGCTGCGTGGCGCCGTTGCCAGCCATGAATCACTGCGCGAACAGCTGACGCCATTCCTAGATCGTCCCTTTAGCGAGCTTTCGCCGATCGAAGGCTGCATTCTGTTGTTGGGAGCTCACGAAATGGCCCAGAGCCCTGAAACGCCGCTGCGAGTCGTCCTTAATGAAGCGATCGAACTCGCCAAGACTTTTGGCGGCACGGACGGGCACAAGTTCGTCAATGGTGTGCTCGATCGGCTGGCTCCCACCCTGCGTCCGCTGGAAAGCAGCCGCCCAACCCGCTGACAGACATGGCCGGCGAGTTCGCTCTGATCGAACATCTGCTGCGCCAGACTCGCGCTCATCAGAGCGATCATCCGCCCATTCTGGGCCCCGGAGATGATTGTGCACTGATCAATGTCACGCGACCCGGGCTTGTCTGGGCCGTGACCACCGACATGCTCGTCAGTGGCGTCCACTTTCTGGACAATGACGACCCCCACGCGCTCGGCTGGAAGACGCTGGCCGTCAACCTCTCTGATCTCGCTGCCATGGGCGCGCAACCCCGATATGTCACCCTGGCCGCCGCCATTCCCCCGGCGGATGCCAGCGATACTTCCTGGATCGACACGTTTTTCTCAGGATTCATGGCCTGCGCCCAGTCCTTTAAAGTTGATCTGATTGGCGGCGACACAACCCGCGGGCCACGTTCCTTCAGCGTGACGGCTATGGGCGAGGTCGACCCGGCAAAGGCCTTGCGCCGAAGCGGTGCCCGTGATGGTGATGACATCTGGGTTTCAGGCACCCCGGGTTATGCCGCCCTAGGACTTGGGTCTAAGCTCGGCCAATGGCAACTGCCTGAACCAGTTGCCATACTGGCTGATTATGCCTTGCATCACCCCGAACCCCGTGTTGCGCTCGGACTGGCGTTGACTGATATGGCTCATAGTGCCATTGATATATCGGATGGCCTCTTACAAGACCTGGTGCATATTGCCGTTGCCTCGCAGCTGCAGGCGAGCCTGTTCGCCACAAGCCTTCCAGACTGCCCAATGGATGTTGACCCCGATCACTGGCAGCACTGTCTGCTTGGCGGGGGCGATGATTATGAACTGCTTTTCACGGCGCCGACTTCCGCCCGGGAGAGGCTTCAGGCGCTTAGCCATTCACTGGCGCTCCCGCTCACCCGAATCGGAATCATGCACGTCCCGAAGGACAATGCTCATTCAACCGCCCAAGCAGGCAGAATAGTCGATGACGTCCAAGTCTTGGATCATCACGGGCATCGAATCGACCTGACGCTTTGTCGTAGAGGCTTTGATCACTTTGCCAACAGCTGAATCCAGGCGCCCTATCATGACGGCCAGTCAACCCCGGAAGCCCACACCAATGCAACAACCCACCGTACGATTCCTGTTGGCACACCCTTGGCATCTCATTGCGCTGGGCTTTGGTAGCGGACTTTCGCCCTGGGCACCCGGCACTATCGGCACCCTCTTTAGTTGGGCCTCATTCCGGGCGCTGGACAGCATCCTGAGCGCGAGCACGATTCTGCTGATCATTCTCGTGAGTTTCGTACTTGGCATTGTGGCCATTGAGAAGGCGGGGCCATCGCTAGGAGAAATCGATCATGGCAGCATCGTCTGGGATGAGATCGTGCCATTCTGGGCCGTCCTATGGCTGCTAACAGTCACCCTGGGAGATGGTTTGCTGTGGCAAGCCATTGCATTTGCGCTCTTCCGTTTTTTTGATATCAGCAAGCCTTGGCCGGCACGCCATTATGACCGGCACGTCAAAAACGGCTTTGGCGTGATGATGGACGATGTGATCGCCGCTATTTTCACAGCAATTGCCCTGACGGTTCTCATCGTATTGGCGTTTCATCAGGCACACGGCGCATGAACAACTTAACCGATGATATTGCGGTACGCGCTCGTACCATCGCCACGCTACTTACCCGACGCCAGCAAAAACTGGTCACTGCAGAATCCTGCACGGGTGGCCTCATCGCTTCAGCGCTGACTGCGCTGCCCGGTAGCTCTGCCTGGTTCGACCGGGGCTGGGTCACCTATTCCAACCACGCCAAGACCGATGCACTTGGCGTCGATCCGGCTCTGATCCTGAGTCAGGGCGCCGTGAGTGAACCGGTTGCGACCGCGATGGCACAGGGTGCACTGAACGCTGCCCAGACTGACTATGCCCTCTCGGTCACCGGCATCGCCGGTCCCGATGGCGGCACGCCGGAAAAGCCCGTGGGCACCGTCTGCTTTGCCTGGTCGGGCAGCGATGGCACCCGGGTTGAGACTCAGCATTTTTCCGGCAACCGCGAGCGTATCCGGGAACAGTCAGTTGCCTTCGCCCTTGGCGGACTCATCGCGCTACTCCTGGATAGCCCCGAACCCGGCAACTGTCACGCTGGATCCGATATTACTGACTGAAAGCAACCACTATGTATCGTCTTGGCACCCCACTCACTCCCAGCGCACTTCGTGTCATGGTGCTCGGCTGCGGCGAACTGGGTAAGGAAGTCATCATCGCCCTACAACGTCTAGGCGTTGAAGTGATTGGCGTTGACCGCTATGCTCATGCTCCGGGCATGCAAGTTGCGCATCGCGCTCACGTCATCGACATGACTGACGCTGCCGCACTGAAAGCACTCGTAATTCAGGAAAGGCCGCACCTGATCGTGCCGGAAATCGAAGCGATCGCCACTGATATGCTGGTGGAGATCGAGCAGGAGCAGCTTGCTGAGGTAATTCCAACGGCTAGGGCAACACAGCTCACCATGAACCGGGAGGGCATCCGCCGTCTTGCGGCAGAGACCCTCGGGCTACCGACCTCGCCCTATCGCTTCGCCGATAGCCTTGAAGGCATGCAAGCTGCTATCAACAGCATCGGTTACCCGTGCTTCATCAAGCCGGTCATGTCCTCATCAGGCAAGGGCCAATCGATGGTCCGCACGCCCGGGGAGGTGAAGGCGGCCTGGGATTATGCAGCCGCGGGTGGGCGCGTCAATCAGGGGCGTGTGATCATTGAGGGCCTGATCGATTTTGACTACGAGATAACGCAACTGACGGTTCGCGCCATTGGGTCGAATGGCGAGGTTGAAACTTTTTTCTGCGAACCGATTGGCCACGTGCAAAAGCAAGGAGACTATGTCGAATCGTGGCAGCCGATGCCCATGTCAGCCACGGCCATCGCACGTGCCCGTCAGATTGCCAAAGCCGTCACCGATAATCTTGGCGGTCGCGGCATTTTTGGCGTCGAACTATTCATCAAGGGTGATGAGGTCTGGTTTTCCGAAGTCAGTCCACGGCCGCACGACACAGGCCTCGTGACACTGTGCACACAACGACAATCCGAATTCGAGCTGCATGCCCGCGCCATTCTCGGGCTGCCGGTGGATACCCGTTGCATGTTCTCCGGTGCCTCTGCCGTTATTTACGGCGACCTTGAAGAGTCTGGCATTGCATTTGAGGGGATTGCCGAAGCCCTCCGTGTGCCGGAATCCGATCTCCGCCTTTTTGGCAAACCGGAGAGCTTTTCGCGCCGACGGATGGGTGTTGCCCTCGCCAACGGCCAAGATACCGACCAGGCCCGCGTTCGTGCCAAAGAATGCGCATCACGCGTCAAACCGATCTCCGGAAAATAATACAAACGCTATGTGCACCCTACGCTTCAAAGCCCTTCTGCTGCTTCTATCTTGTTGTATCGTGAGCGCCTGTGCCACACGACCGGTCAATCCTCCCATCGATAAAGTCGAAGATAGCAAAATCTACGGGTTCGAGCGCAAGGGACAAACAAACGCACAGGCAAAAACTCTGGTGGCACTGGCCTTTTCGGGAGGGGGCACGAGAGCCGCTGCATTCTCTTACGGCGTCCTCGAAACACTGAATCGCACCGAATTCATCAATGACAACGGTAGCCAGTCTCGCCTAATTGATCATGTTGATGTGATTACCGGGGTATCTGGCGGCAGCTTTACCGCTCTTGCCTATGGTCTATATGGCAACAAACTCTTTGACAACTACGAGCAGCAGTTTCTCAAACGGAATGTTCAGGGCGAGCTGATCGCCCGAAGCCTGAATCCGATCAACTGGGGCTATCTGTCCTCGACGGGTTGGGGGCGCTCAGAGCTCGCCGCTGATTTGTATGACGAAATTCTATTTAACGGCGCGACGTTTGCCGATCTTGATCGTCAAAATGGGCCCGTCATTGCCGTATCTGCAACCGACCTAGCAACCGGATCTCGCATTATGTTCACCCCCTCGAACTTTGATGCCATGTGCTCGGATCTTGGGTCATTTAGGCTAGCGCGCGCTGCCGCTGCCTCATCCGCAGTACCCGTTGTGCTATCACCACTAACCATCAATAACTACGGCGGTCGCTGCGGCAAAAAGATGCCCTTGTGGTTTGTACCCTTTCTCAATCAAAAGGATCCTCCCCGCCCCGCTGCACGTACCTTTGAACGCATCAAGGAGCTCACAGCACTCATGGATGGTGGCGACCCCTATTTGCATCTTGTAGATGGCGGCATCTCAGACAACCTGGGCCTGCGCAGCGGCCTTGAAGTATTCAACTGGATGGAAGCGCTTCATGAGGCCGGTCGTGACACGCCCCTCGATCATGTCAACCAGATTGTAGTTGTCGTGGTCAATTCAATGTCTACACCGAAAACCGACTGGAATAAATCGGAAGATCCGCCAGGTACCCTGTCGATACTCGTCAAGGCCGCTGGCGTCCCGATTGATCGCTACTCCAACGAACAAATTGAACAACTCAGAGATATCGAGTCCCGTTGGAACGCCATGCGCTCACTGCGCGACTTGCCCGCGATTAAGAAGATTCCGCCCAATGAGAGCAACGCGGCACTAAATGCCATCCGGCAAGTACCCAACGCTAAAATTTATGTCGTCAACATTTCATTTGATGGCGTCCCTGATGCGGCGGAACGCGAATACCTGAATCAGCTACCCACCTCATTCACGCTACCAGATGAAGCGGTTGACCGTTTACGGAGCGCTGCCAGTGCGGCACTCCTGAACTCATCGGACTTTCAACAATTGCTGCACGACGCCAATGCTCGTATTGTCGAAATCCCGTCTACTGCACCAACGCATGCCGAAGAAAAAATCCCGGTTCAGATCGAACCGGGCTCCTGAACGGCTGCGCCTGATCGGATCAGACTACCCCGGCAGTATGCGCCTGTTGGTCCGCCCAGTAACTGGAGCGAACCATCGGACCACAAGCAGCCCCCTCAAACCCCATAGCCAGCGCTTCGCTCTCGAAGTGCTTGAAAGTCTCCGGGTGCACATAACGTTGAACGGGTAGGTGATGATTGGAGGGCGCCAGATATTGGCCAATGGTCAACAGATCAATGTTATGCGCCCGCATATCTTTCAGCTCTTCGATGATTTCTTCGTCAGTTTCTCCCAGACCAACCATCAGACCCGACTTGGTGGGCACCTTCGGATAACGTTCCTTGAAGGCCTTCAGAAAATTCAGCGAGTGCGCGTAATCGGCACCCGGGCGGGCCTGCTTGTAAAGGCGAGGTACGGTTTCCAGATTATGGTTCATGACATCGGGAAGTGACTGCCCGAAAATATCAAGTGCCACATCCATGCGACCCCGGAAGTCCGGCACCAGAACCTCAATGGTGGTGGTTGGTGAAGCTTCGCGCACGGCGCGAATCACATCGACAAAGTGCTGCGCACCCCCATCCCGCAGGTCGTCACGATCTACGCTGGTAATCACCACATAACGTAGTTTCAGATTGGCCACCGACTCTGCCAGGTGACGAGGCTCATCCACATCCGGCGGTAGTGGTTTGCCATGGCCTACGTCACAGAAGGGGCAACGGCGCGTACAGATATCGCCGAGAATCATGAAGGTGGCTGTGCCACGACCAAAGCATTCGCCGATATTAGGGCATGCCGCTTCTTCGCACACAGTATGCAACTTCTGCTCGCGCAACATTTTCTTGATTTCGCCAAAGCGCCCGGCATCGTTGCCTGCTTTAACGCGGATCCAGTCCGGTTTCTTCAGTGCTTCCTGCGGCACGATCTTGATGGGAATGCGTGCCGTCTTAAGTTCGCCTTTTTGTTTGACCCCAGCATCAGCCATGGGATATCTCCAGTTGGTGTTGCAATTGCTCGAGCAGAGCTTCGCCTGCCTCCGAAAGTGTTAGGTTAACACCCAAGTCCCTTAATTGGGTGACCGCCAAACCCGCATATCCACAGGGGTTAATGGCGGCAAAGGGGGAAAGATCCATATCCACATTCAAACTGACGCCGTGGTAGCAACAGCCATTGCGGACGCGCAGCCCCAATGCGGCTACTTTGGCGTCACCGACATAAACCCCGGGGGCGCCGTCGCGTCGTTGTGCTGTCACTCCGTGCTCTGCCAGTAGGTCGATGACGGCCTGCTCGATCCGGGTCACCAGCTCGCGCACCTTGAGATGTCGGCGCGGAAGATCCAGCAGCAGGTAGACCACTGCCTGACCGGGGCCGTGATAGGTAATCTGCCCGCCGCGATCAATGGGAACCACCGGGATGCCAATATCGTGGAGCAAATGCTCCGGCTTGCCGGCCTGCCCCTGTGTAAATACCGGTGAGTGCTCGACCAACCAGAGTTCATCGGGTATATCGATGCCCGCATCACCCGCCCGGGCCAGTGTTTTCTCACGCATCGCATGCCACGTTGGCTCATAGGGAACCCGCCCCAACCGGTGGATCTTCACTGGCTTTGTCACGCCCGGAACACCTCTAAAGCACTACTTTGACCAAAGGATGGCTAGTGAGTGCCCGATACAGGTCATCGAGTTGCGCCTTGGATTGAGCATTCACCGTACACGTCAGGCTGACATATTTGCCGTTGCTCGATGCGCGCATTTCCATGTTCTGGCCATCGTAGTCCGGTGCAAATTGATGAATCACGCCAAGAACCTCCTGTGCCAGATTGTCCTGGGCCAACCCCATGATCTTGAGCGGAAAGTCACATGGAAACTCAAGCAGAGTTTCGGCACCGCTGCCAACGGGTTCTTTAGCGTTCTCTGGATTTGTCATGATTTCTCCAAATATACAGATGATCGGGCCCTAAGCTGTGATGCATTAGGGACGCACGGCAATGTGAGGCTGTCCGCCCAGGGCATCACGAATCTTTGCCTGCGCCGCTTCAGCTTGGGCACGGTTAGCGAAAGGTCCCACTTGTACCCGATGCCACGGGAGTTCGGCATAGACATGCACCTGCGCCGGCGTCATCCAGTCCAGCTCGCGAAGCAAGTGATTTTTCAAGACCTGGGCATTGAACCCATTCTGGAATGCGCCCATCTGCACATAGGTGCCGGGGCGGGGAACCTCCTCCCCGTAGCGCGCTTGGTCATCAAGTCTGGCTTCATTGACGGCCAGCGCGTCCTGCCGCACATCAGCATAAGTTACACCGCTGGCATCCGGAATAATCAACTCAACTCGAACGGGACTACTGCCTTTATCCACATAGCCGAGTTTATACGCGGCCGTGAAGGAAAGATCGATAATCCGGCCGTTGTGAAAGGGGCCCCGATCATTCACGCGCACAATCACACTCCGGTTGTTCTGCGTATTTGTCACGCGTACGTAGCAAGGCAACGGGAGCGTGGGATGCGCTGCTGTCATGGCGAACATGTCGTAGGTGTCGCCATTCGAGGTTTTGAGCCCATTGAACTTGGTGCCATACCAGCTGCCGATCCCTTCCTGAGTAAAGGGCTGCAAACGGGTCATGGGTGTAAAACTCATACCCAGCACTGTGTAAGGCCGGTTTGCCGCATTACGCAGCGGCTCCAGACGAGGTGACGCATTCGGAATCTGCTCAATGTTCTCCGGGATTTGCGCCGGCAGTCCGTCATCCTTGTAGAAACCACCGCCTTTACGGGCGTAGGGCTTCATCACATAGCCCCCCGAGGTTGAGGCACTGCTTACCGGTTTACGGCTTCCGCTACTCGAGCAGCCCGTCAGTAGCAGCGCGCTCAGCAGTGCAGCAAGAGGCAGGATTCGGATGAGTGATCTCTTCATCAGCGATTGGTCCGATGGGTTTCAATGCTCATCAGGATACCCAACCCCGTGCAAAGCGTCACGAGTGCTGTGCCACCGAAACTGATAAACGGCAGGGGTACACCCACTACGGGGAGAATGCCGGAGACCATACCCATATTGACAAAGGCATAGGTGAAGAAACCCATGGTGATAGCGCCGGCCACGAGCCTATTAAACGTTGTACTGGATCTTAACGATATGCGCAGACCCCGCTCGATCAGAAAACCGTAGAGGATCAGCAAGATAATATTGCCGAGTAACCCCCATTCTTCTGCAAAGACCGCAAAGATAAAGTCCGTATGCTTCTCTGGAAGAAATTCGAGCTGAGCCTGGCTCCCACTCATAAATCCTTTTCCAATGGCACCACCGGAACCAATCGCAATGGTGGACTGGATGATGTGATAACCCGAACCAAGTGGGTCAGTGGTCGGATCAAGCAAGGTCAGTATTCGCTTCTTCTGGTAATCGTGGAGGAGGTTCCAGGCAAAAGGCGCAACTGCAACGGCAGATACCGACAGCCCCCCAATCACCCACCAGGAAAGACCCGCCAGAAAAATCACGTAAAAGCCAGCGGACACAACCAGAATGGCGGTTCCCAGGTCCGGCTGCTTAGCAATTAGTGCGGAAGGAATCAATAAGATCAGCAGTGCACCGGCATACTTCGTGAACCAGTGGCGGTTTTCGAAATGATGAAAATACCAGGCCATCGCCAGAGGCATGGCGATCTTCATGATTTCCGAAGGCTGAATTCGCGTGAATCCGATCGACAACCAGCGCTTCGCGCCATTCACCTTGATCCCGAAAAGCATTACCAGAATGAGGAGCACCAAACCAAACAGGTACATGGGCCAGGCCAGCTGCATCAGACGCTGCGGCGGAATCCGGGCCACGACGAACATGACTGCCAATGCGGCCCCCATGTTCATCAGCTGTGATGGCATGCGCTCCTGCCCGGACCAGGTCGCCGAAAAAACAGTCATCAGGCCGACCAGCATGAGCAGTAGGGTAATCTTGAGCAAAGGAACATCAATATGCTCTACCCAGGGCCGAAAAAATCCTCGCCAGTTGATCTGACGGCTCATGGTTTTGTCCTGGCGGGCAGCGAGCCCGAATTCTTTGGCATCTGGACAAACGGACCAACGGCACCTTCCATCACCTTACGCGGATCGTAGTCATCATCCTCGGGGTCCACATAAAGCAACGGATCACGGGCATCATGCTCAGCCTGCCCAGGCTCATCCGGCGCGGGCCCCTTGGGCACGATGCCCTGCAGGTAATAATCAAACACCTGACGTGTGATCGGCGCCGCAGACGCAGCCCCGAAGCCGGCATTTTCTACGATCACCGCCATGGCAATCTTCGGCTTATCTGCGGGGGCAAAGGACACAAATAGTGCGTGGTCTCGAGCGAACTCCTTGGTGGCGCCATGGGAATACTTGGCTCCCTTCAGGCTAAATACCTGCGCCGTCCCGGTTTTGCCCGCTGCCACATACTTGGCACCGGCAAAGGCCCGTGTCCCGGTGCCTTCCCGGTTAACTCCGACCATGGCGTTCTTGATCACTTCCACATGCTCTGGCTTCAGGCTGACCTCATGATTTTTTTCCAACGGAATTTCCCGGATGCTCCCATTCTGGGAATCCGCAATACTGCGCACCAGATGGGGTTTGTATCCAACCCCATTATTGGCAACGATCGCCATTGCCTGTGCCATCTGGATCATCGTATAAGCGTTGTAACCCTGTCCAATCCCGATCGATACCGTTTCACCGGCGTACCATTTTTGCTGCTCCGGCTTTTTAAAACGACGCTGCTTCCATTCGGGCGAAGGCAGAACACCGCGCGACTCACCATCAATATCGATCCCCGTCTTGCTGCCCAGACCAAGCTGACCCATGAAATTCGAAATGCCCTCAATGCCCCATTCATTAGCCAGCATGTAGTAATAGGTATTGCAGGAATGCACGATTGATGCGTACATGTTCACTGAGCCATGTCCGCCCTTCTTGTCATCCATGAACGTGTGGTTACCGAAATTGAAGTAGCCCGGATCACTGATCGCTTGTTGGGGCGTGCGCTTGCCTGCCGTCAAAGCACCCAAGGCCATCAGGGGCTTGAAGGTTGAGCCCGGGGGGTAAGCACTATAAATTGCCCGGTTGAGCAACGGTTTGTTGATGTCTGTATTGAGCTCATTCCAGTCGTCACTCCGGATGCCGTCGACAAACAGATTCGGGTCATAGGTTGGCATGGAGACCAGCGCCAGAATTTCTCCGTTTTGCGGATCAATCGCAACCAGCGCACCCCGACGCTGGCCGAAAGCCTGTTCGGCCACCTGCTGCAAGCGGGCATCGATGGTCAGATTGAGGTTGTTACCCGAAACCGGTGGGGTTCTGGACAGTACCCGGATGCCACGGCCACCCGCATCGACTTCGACACTCTCAAAACCACTGATACCGTGCATTTCAAATTCATATCGCTGTTCAAGACCTGTCTTGCCGATGTGATCGGTGCCACGATAATTGGCGGCCTGCCCTTCCTCGTCAATACGTTCCAGATCCTTGGTATTGATGCGGCCCATATAACCCAGCGCGTGCGATGCCGTTTCACCCAGGGGGTAACTTCTGAACAAGCGCGCCCGCACTTCCACACCGGGGAACTTGTATCGCTGCGCGGCAAAGCGCGCAACCTCTTCCTCGCTAAGACGTGAACGGATCGGGATTGATTCGAAGGTTTTAGCTTCACGCATCAGTTGCTTGAAGCGCCGTTTGTCCTTGCCTTCGATCGTAACGACTGTCGATAATCCGTCAATGGTTTCGTCAATATTACCCGCCAGCCCCGGCACAATCTCCAATGTATAGGCTGATGTATTGGTAGCCATCAGGACGCCATTGCGGTCAAAAATCAGGCCGCGGTTCGGCACCACCGGCACCAGCGCCAACCGATTATCTTCGGCACGAGTCTGATAGTAGCCATGCTCGACTACACCGAGCCAGAAAAACCGGAGAACGAGAATAAAGAAAGCGATCAGCATGAGCACCGACGCCGTGCTCAAGCGCCTCTGAAAACGCTTGCTCGCATCCTGTTCGTCAAAGTACGGCATCTGGTGCCTAGATGGGACGCTCGTAGTCCCGATCTTTGGTCAGGAACTGCGGCAGCATCAGTACATAGGTTGCCGGCACCCAGAGCAACCCGGTCAATATCGGTTGGAGCAGGTACAGATACCCCGGAAACTCGTCGCCTGCCAGCCAACGCACGAATATTTCCAGCAAAGCGCCCGTCAGGAGAATCGGTAGAATATGCACAAGCTGCTGCCTGAGCGGCAGCCACATAATCCGCGCCGATAGTACACGTCCTGCATACGAGACCAACACATAGGCCAGCGCGTGTTGCCCCATCAGACTGCCGTCCACAATATCCATGAGTAACCCGAACAGGAAAGCCGTTCCCGTTCCCACCGTATGGGGCGCGCGCACCGACCAGAACAGCACCACCAGCATCACCCACTCGGGAAAAAATGGCCAGTAAGAGGTCGGCAACAGATTGAGCAGAAAAGCCAGAACAAGAGTCAGACGAATATAGCCCGGGCGGGCGGGCCGTAAAAGACGGGAGGACTGGAAATCGATCTGCATTACTGCGCCTTACGCTTCTTCTTGCCGAGCGTTGCTGCCTGTTGTTCGGTCTTGCGATCTAGGCTCTCGGGGCGATCACTGGGCAAAGTCACCGGCTCGAGCAAGAGCACCTCGCCATAACGCCCCATCCCTGCGGCGGGCGTCAAAATGAAACGCGAGAAAATCCCATTGGCATCGCTTTCCAGACTTTCGACCTTGCCGACTTTAAGACCTCGCGGATAGATACCGTCGATACCGGACGTCACGATCCAGTCCCCAACCTGCACGTCGGCATTGGACGACATGTAACGCATCTCCAGGCGTCCATCGCCCGTGCCAAACACCACCGTGCGCAATCCATTCCGGACGACCTGCGCTGGAATCGACTGATTGCGGTCGGTCAACAGCGTCACTTCCGCGTAATCGGGTGCCACGCGTGTCACCTGGCCAACGACCCCCAGATCATCCACCACCGGCTGCCCGGCAATCACACCCTGGTCACTGCCCCGATCCAGAATGACCCGGCGGTTAAACGGATCGCGCGCACTATACAGAATGCTGGCTGGCGCCACACGGCTTCCTAGCTGGCGCCTGGTTTCAACCAGTTTACGCAGGAATTGATTTTCGGCTTCCAGCAGTTCGAGACGTTGCAGCTTCTCGGCGTCCACCAATCGCGCCTGACGGAGTGCCGCATTATCGCGATGCGATTGCTCGAGTGTGACGGCGTACTCATCAACCGTCGTGACTGCCAGCACCGGCCACTGTATGACTTTCTTCAGTGGCGAGACCAGCTCGGTCACCATGCCACGCACGGGTTCGAGATAGCGAAACCGGTGATCCAGAACCAGCAGTGAAATTGATGTCGAGACGTACAGAATCAACAGGGCCAGCGGTGCCGGCCCTTGTTTGAATAATGGTGGTGGTTGCTGCTCGAAGGCGGGCATTGACGACGCCCCGTCTACGCCCGGTTACTCGGACGCGAAAATGTTGCCGAGCTTATCCATCTTTTCCAGTGCAATGCCGCATCCACGCACCACACAGGTCAGCGGATCTTCGGCTACCATCACTGGCAATCCGGTTTCTTCACGCAGCAGGCGATCCAGATCGCGCAGCAGCGCACCACCGCCCGTCAGGATCAGGCCCCGTTCGGCGATATCGGCGCCCAGTTCTGGCGGTGTCTGTTCCAGGGCCTGCTTGACGGCGGTCACGATCTGATTGGTCGGCTCGGAGAGCGCCTCCAGAATTTCGTTCGAGGTCACCGTAAAGGTGCGGGGAATCCCCTCGGCCAGGTTGCGACCCTTCACTTCCATCTCGAGCACTTCCAGCCCCGGGAATGCGGTACCAATCTGCTTCTTGATATTTTCTGCCGTCGTGTCACCGATTAGCATGCCGTAATTACGACGGATATAGTTAACGATTGCTTCGTCGAATTTGTCGCCACCCACGCGCACCGAGGTCGAATAGACCAGTCCGCCCAACGAAATCACACCCACTTCGGTGGTACCGCCACCGATATCCACGACCATCGAACCGGTTGCTTCGCTGACCGGCAGGTCCGCACCAATTGCGGCAGCCATCGGCTCCTCGATCAGGTAGACCTGCGAGGCGCCAGCACCCAATGCAGATTCACGAATCGCACGGCGCTCCACCTGGGTCGAACCGCAGGGTACACAAATGATGATGCGTGGTGACGGGGCAAACATACGCACATCGTGCACGCGCTTGATGAACTGCTTGAGCATCTGTTCGGTCACGGTGAAGTCGGCAATCACGCCGTCTTTCATCGGACGGATGGCATTGATGCTGCCCGGTGTCCGGCCGAGCATCATCTTGGCTTCCTTACCGACGGCCTCGATTGACTTGCGGGCGCTTGGACCACCATCCGTGCGGATCGCCACGACCGATGGTTCATCCAGCACGATACCCTTGCCCCGCGCATAGATCAGCGTATTGGCGGTACCCAGGTCAATCGCCAGATCATTAGAAAACATTCCGCGAAACAGTCCGAACATGGTGAAACTCCAGAATTCAAATAAACAAGCGACAAGGCGCGAGAAAGGGGCTCGCGCGGCGCAGCAACGGCAAATGCCGCGGTGCAAGCGAGCACCCGGCTAAACCGCGTATAATACCGCAAATTCAAGGGGATATTTGAGGGCGCACAGTCATTTCGCCGTAAATGCCCGGGGCAAAGAAGATCTTCGCCTTTGGTATAGCTTTTTTCAGCGACGTTCGCCGATTATCTCTGAGTTTTAGCCACCCGATCACCACTTTTTCTGCAATATTGCCACCGCATACCATGGCTTTTACCCCTGAAGACGTTCAGCGACTGGCCAAGCTGGCCCGGATCGAACTGGACCCGACACAAGTCACCGCCACGCTCGGCCACCTCGACAACATCTTCGGCATGATTGCCGAATTACGCCAGGTCGACACCAACGGCATCGCCCCCATGGCGCACGCCTGCGATGTCGGTCAACGCCTTCGCGAGGACCAGGTTACCGATGGCAGCATCGCACAGCGCGACCGTTGCCTGGCGCTGGCACCCGAATCCGAAGCCGGTCTCTACCTCGTGCCCAAGGTGATCGAATAATGTTTAACGCCAGCCTCAAAGAACTCGCGAGCGCCCTCGACAGCAAACAGGTTTCCAGCCTGGAGCTGACCGATCTGTTCCTCGGTCGCATCGCTCAACACAATCCGACGATCAACGCCTTCGTGACCGTTGATGAAGAAAAATCACGTGCCGCTGCCAAGGCGGCCGATGCCGCCCGCGCCACCGGCGATGCAGGACCGCTCACCGGTGTGCCGATGGCCCACAAGGATATTTTCTGTCAGGACGGCTGGCGAACTACCTGTGGTTCCCGCATGCTTGAAAACTTCATTGCACCCTACAACGCAACTGTCGTTGAGCGCTGCAACCAGGCCGGCCTTGTCTCGCTGGGCAAACTCAATATGGACGAGTTCGCCATGGGCTCGTCGAACGAAACCTCCTATTACGGTCCTGTGCGTAACCCCTGGGATACCGAGCGCGTCCCCGGCGGTTCATCCGGTGGTTCAGCAGCGGCAGTTGCCGCACGTCTGGCGCCGGCCGTCACCGGCACCGATACCGGCGGCTCAATCCGCCAACCCGCAGCCCTGTGCGGCCTCACCGGCCTGAAACCTTCGTACGGCACCGTCTCACGCTGGGGCATGATCGCCTTTGCCTCGTCGCTCGATCAGGCAGGCCCGATGGCCCGCTCGGCCGAGGATTGCGCCCTCCTGCTCAACGCCTTTGCCGGCTTCGATGCCAAGGATTCCACCAGCCTCGAACGTGACACCGAAGACTACACGCGCTCCCTTGATCTGCCACTTAAGGGACTACGCATTGGCCTGCCTGAAGAATTCTTCAACGCCGATGGTGACGCTGCAACAATGGCTGCGATTGAGACTGCGCTCGCCGAGTACCGCAAGCTTGGCGCCGAAACGGTTGAGGTGTCGCTACCCGCCATTGGTCAGTCCGTATCGGCCTATTACGTCATCGCTCCGGCCGAAGCCAGCTCGAACCTATCGCGCTTCGATGGTGTGCGTTACGGCTATCGCGCCCCGAAATACACTGACCTCAACGACATGTACGCCAAGTCCCGCGCACAGGGTTTCGGTGACGAAGTGAAGCGCCGAATTCTCATCGGCACCTACGTGTTGTCGCACGGCTACTACGACGCCTATTACCTGCAGGCACAGCGCATCCGCCGCCTCATCGCCAACGATTTTGACGAAGCCTTCAAACATTGCGACGTCATTGCCAGCCCGACGACGCCAGGTACCGCCTTCAAGTTCGGCGAGAAGTCAGGCGACCCAGTGCAGATGTACCTGTCGGACATCTACACCATCGGCGTTAACCTGGCCGGCATCCCGGCGCTATCGCACCCGTGCGGTGAGATCAACGGTCTGCCCGTTGGCATGCAGCTGATCGGCCCCTACTTCAGCGAGCACCGCCTGCTCAACGCTACCCACCAATACCAGCAAGTCACCGATTGGCACCGCCGCACGCCGGCTGCCTTCGCGTAACCATCGATCGCAGAGAGAACGATATGACCTGGGAAGTTGTCATCGGCATGGAAACCCATGCCCAGCTCGCCACCCAATCCAAAATCTTTTCCGGCGCATCCACCGCCTTCGGCGCCGAGCCGAATGCGCAGACCAGCCTCGTTGATCTGGCGATGCCGGGCGTTCTACCCGTACTGAACCGTGAAGCTGTCTCGTGCGCCATTCGCTTCGGCCTCGCCGTCGGCGCCCGCATTGATCAGCGCTCCATCTTTGCCCGCAAGAACTACTTCTACCCTGATCTGCCCAAGGGCTACCAGATCAGCCAGTTCGAGAACCCCGTCGTTGACGGCGGCACCATCACGCTGCAACTTGGCCAGGGTGACAATGCGACGACGAAGGTGGTGCAACTGACGCGCGCGCACATGGAAGAAGATGCCGGCAAATCGCTGCACGAAGATTTTCACGGCCGCACCGGTGTTGACCTCAATCGCGCCGGCACGCCGCTGCTCGAAATCGTCTCCGAACCCGACATGCGTTCGTCGGCTGAAGCCGTGGCCTACGGCCGCGCCCTTCATAGCCTCGTACGCTGGATCGGCATCTGCGACGGCAACATGCAGGAAGGCTCCTTCCGCTGTGATGCCAACGTCTCGGTGCGCAAGCCCGGCCAGCCTTTCGGCACGCGCCGCGAAATAAAGAACCTCAACTCCTTCCGCTTCCTGCAACAGGCCATCGACTACGAGGTGCAGTGGCAGATCAACGAGCTCGAAGAAGGCCGCACCATTCAGCAGGCTACCGTGTTGTTTGACCCGGATACCGGTGAGACGCGCGCCATGCGCACCAAGGAAGATGCGATGGATTATCGCTACTTCCCCGACCCGGATCTGCTGCCTGTCATCATCAGCGACGAATGGATCGAACGCGTGCGCGACGAGATGCCGGAACTACCCGGAGCCATGCGCCAGCGTTTCGAAGCACTCGGCCTCTCCGCCTATGATGCGGCGGCGGTTACCGCCTCACTGGAAATCGCCCGCTACTTCGAGGGTACGCTCATGGCTGCCGGTAACGCCCAGGCCAAGCAAGCCGCCAACTGGATTATGGGCGATCTGTCGGCACGCCTGAATCGCGAAGGCCTCGACATCGATGCTGCCCCGGTTTCGCCCGAACAGCTCGGCGGCCTCATTGCCCGCATTGCCGATCAGACCATCTCCAACGCCATCGGCAAAAAAGTGTTTGACGCATTGTGGCAAGGCCAGGGCCAGAGTGCCGATGAGATTATCGAAGCCCAGGGCCTCAAGCAGATCACTGATACTGGCGCCATCGAAGCGCTGGTCGATGAAGTGATCGCCGCCAACCCGGGCAACGTCGCCGAGTTCAAGGCCGGTAAAGAAAAGGCGCTGAACGCACTGGTTGGCCAGATCATGAAAGCTGCCAAGGGCAAGGCCAACCCGCAGCAGGTCAATGATCTATTGAAGAAGAAGCTGGGCTGATCAGACCCCATACTGCTCGCGGTAGGCCGCCACGGCCGGGCGGTGGCTCGCTAACTCAACGTTGTCTTTGAGGAAGTCGAGCAGATCCGCCAAGTTAGCGATGGCGATGACCGGGATGCCATAGGAAGCAGAGACTTCCTGTACGGCTGATAGGGCTCCGGTACCGCGTTCCATGCGGTCCAGCGCAATCAACACGCCCGCCGGTGTGGCGCCCTGTTGGCGGATGAGCTCCACCGATTCGCGCACCGAGGTGCCCGCCGAAATCACGTCATCCACGATCAGCACCCGACCCTTAAGCGGCGCTCCGACAATGGTGCCCCCTTCGCCGTGATCTTTGGCTTCCTTTCGGTTAAACGCATACGGGAAATTATGGCCCTGCTGGGCTAACACGACCGAGATCGCGGCAACGAGTGGAATGCCTTTGTAGGCTGGGCCAAAGAGCATGTCGAATTGCAGGCCCGATTTCAGCAAGCGACCCGCATAAAACGACGACAGCTTGGCTAAGGCAGCACCATCCTGGAATAGCCCGGAGTTAAAGAAATAGGGCGAGAGCCGGCCGGCCTTGGTTTTGAATTCACCAAAACGCAGCACATTCTGGTCCAGGGCAAAACGGATGAAATCATGACTCAGGGACGACATGGGAGTGCACTCTTAAAAATGGTCGACATCTGACATTATCTCAAACAAGCGTCATGCCTTCTGATCTGCTAGCTCATCGCTTTGTCCCGAAAGCTTTTCTAGCAACTTCAGCACGGCGATAGAGTCTTCCTCGCCCATACCGGAGCCCACCATCGCCTTGTACATCTGCGCCGTCGCAGCCGCCGCCGGCAGATACAGCCCCAGCTCATGCGCTGTTTGCATGACGATGTTCATGTCTTTCTCGTGCATCCAGCTCTTGAAGCCCGGCTTGAAATTGCGATCCAGCATTCGCTGCCCGTGATTCTCCAGAATCTTCGAGCCCGCAAACCCACCCATCAACGCCTCTCTTACCCTCGCCGGGTCGGCATCATTTTTTCGGGCAAAGGCCATCGCCTCGGCCACGGCCAGCACCCCCACGCCCGTTAGAATCTGATTCGCTGCTTTGGCCACCTGGCCCGTGCCGGAGCCACCAATATAGACAATATTCTTGCCCATGGTCGCCAGCAGCGGCTGAACCTGGTCGAAGGCTGTGCGATCGCCCCCGACCATGATCGATAGCGTGCCGCCAATGGCCCCCACCTCACCGCCCGAGACTGGCGCATCCAGAAAGCTCACACCCCGCTCCGCCAGATCCGAGCCAATGCTTCTGGCCGCGGCCGGCGGAATCGTACTCATATCGACCGCAATCAACTCCGGATGCACACCGGCTACCACGCCCTTCGGGCCGAGCATCACTTCCCGCACGTCCGGTGCATCGGCCACCATCGAGAAGACCACATCGGCCTGCGCCGCCACGCCGGCCGGATCCGAAGCGCCACGGGCACCAGCCTCGAGCAGCGGCGCCATCGATTCAGCCCGCCGCGCCCAGACGATCAACGAGTGGCCGGCTTTTAACAGATTCAGCGCCATTGGGCGCCCCATAATGCCCAAACCCACAAAACCGACCCGCATGGCATTTACTCCGTAAGAGATGGATCCCCCAAGCATACCTGTTTCGCCGCAGACAATCTGCAGTCATTAAAATAGGGGCTGTACACCCCCGAACCCACACCCAAACCCAAACCCGAACCCATCGAAACGAGCTCCCTCATGCGCATCATCTCCGCCAACCTGAACGGTATCCGCTCCGCCTGGAAGAAGGGCTTTCCCCAGTGGCTGGCCACACAACAGGCCGATGCCGTCTGTGCCCAGGAAGTCCGCGCCACACTCAAGGACATGGCCAAAGACGGCACCATGGAAAACCCCTGCGGCTTAACCGGCTTCTGGCATCTGGCTGAGCGCCCCGGCTATAGCGGCGTCGGTATCTGGACGGCTCGTGCGCCACAGAAAATCACCCCGGGCATTGGGCACCCCGATTTTGATGCCGAAGGCCGCTATCTGGAGCTCGATCTCGGCAAGCTCACCGTGGTGTCTCTGTATCTCCCCTCCGGCTCCAGCTCACCGGAGCGTCAGGTCGCCAAATTTCACTTCATGGATGAGTTTCTGCCGCGCATGAAAACCCTGCGCGATTCCGGGCGCGAAGTCATTGTCTGCGGTGACTGGAACATCGCCCACAAGGAGCAGGACCTCAAGAACTGGAAATCGAACCAGAAGAACTCCGGCTTCCTACCCGAAGAGCGCGCCTGGATGACCCGCCTGCTGGATGAACTGGGCTGGGTCGATGTCTATCGCGTCCTACATCCCGATGCCACCGCCGATTGCTACACCTGGTGGAGCAATCGCGGGCAGGCTTACGCCAACAACGTCGGGTGGCGTATCGATTACCAGATTGCCACGCCCGGTGTAGCCGCCAAAGCCACGCACGCCAGCGTTTACAAGACCGAAAAGTTTTCGGATCATGCGCCGCTCATCATCGATTACGACTGGACGCTCTGACCACCCAACCGGCTTGAAGAACAGGCCACATGCCATACAAAAAGATTTAATCTATTCACGATTGCCAGACCCTGCCGTTCGGGGTAGGCTGACCGCTTGGGTGATGCTTCATTGTTTTGCGAGCTCACTCGCCTTATTGTTTAAAGTCACGAAAGGACTCTCATGTCACACACGACCGCTTCCAAAGAAAAACTCGTTGCCGATCTGAAACTCGTGGTCGCCGACACGGAAGAATTGTTGCGCGCCACCGCCGGCCAGGCAGGCGAGAAGGTTGCCGAACTGCGCGTCCGTCTGGAAAAGCGCCTGCAGGATGCCAAAATCGCCCTGATTGACGCTCAGGTCTTTGCCACCGAAAAAGCCAAGGCTGCCGCTCACGCGACCGATGAATTCGTTCACGCAGAACCCTGGAAAGCTGTCGGTGTTGCTGCTGCTCTCGGCTTAGCACTGGGTGTCCTGATTGGCCGTCGTTAATTTCCGGGTCTTACCGCATGTCGTTATTCAACGCAGCGCGTGACCACCTGCGCCAGCTACTCGGGGTCGTTCAGACACGCCTCGAGTTGCTGGGGCTGGAACTGGCCGATGCGCGTGACCATCTGGTGGCGCTCTTTGCGCTCACCGCGATCGCCGTCTTTTTTTCCGGTGTGGCCGTAGTTACGCTCCTCGCCTGGCTGGTCGTAGTGTACTGGGAGCATCGCGAAGCGCTACTCGGTGGCGCGACGTTGCTGTTCGCGGGCCTGGCGATCATCGCCATATGGCGCGCCAGCAAACACGCCCAAGCCGGTAGCAACATCTTCTCGGATAGCTTGCAAGCCTTGCAAACCGATCGGGCTGCGCTGCGTCCACCGCCGTCAGCTGACCGGACGCCTTCATCGTCCCCTAATTCCCCCAATCCATCGAGCCTGTATGTCGGCGACTAGCCTCCGCGAGCGCGCCATCCAGCGTGGGCGGTTGCTGGAACGCATCGCCCAGCAGCGGGACGCGCTGCGCGTTAGCAGTGCGCCTGTCTGCACGGCACTCCATGCAGCTGACGCTGCGCTCGAGGGTGCCGAGCGCAGCCGACGCTGGATCGCCCGGAACCCCATTGCTGTAGGCGTAGGCGTTCTGGTGTTCGTGATCTGGCGCCCCAAAGGCGCGTTCAAGCTGGTCAGTAAAGGGTTGATCGGTTGGCGAACCTGGCGGGCGCTCCGTCAGACACTGGCCTCGGTGATTGCCTAACCCACGTGGATTAGCGTGGGCCCATGTGCGTCCCTTATACCGCTGCTGACCAAACCCCCTGCTCGATCAACTGACGAGTTGCCGCCTCGGCCCAACCCCGGTTCGCAGCGGGTGATGCCGGGCTCGGATGTAATACACGACCGATGCGGGCTGAGTGCGTACTGGTCTCCAACGCACGTTCGGCCTGCGCCTGTGCGAACGCCCCTACCCCAATCACCCACTCCGGGCGCATCGTTTCGACCAGCGTGCGCAAATGCACATCGCAGGCTGCCATCACCGGTGCCATTTCGGCCGCGGGTAGCTTATCCGGAGTCACGTTACGACCGCCATCAAAAAAGGCCAGCGGACAATAGTTCGCGACATAATGTTCGGCAAAGAATGCTTCGGGTGTCCCGAACCGATCCCGGAACAGCCCCCACAAACGTCGCCCACTGACCTCCGAGCGGGCGCAAGCCCAGCCCTCAATCGGGCGCTTGGGGTTCATATCGAGCGGTTGCCTGATCGGGGCATTGATGCGCAACCACTCGTGCACGATCGCCACCTCACCAAACGGCACGCCCACCTGCACCATGCCAAAGGGGCCGGGATTCATACCGAGAAAAATTACCCGCCGTGGCAAGGGCTGCGCACCCCACAGGGTCAGATACTGATCATGCGCCGCGCCCGCATAATCGAGCGGGTTATACACATGGGTTACCGGTGCCGAGAACCTCAAACCGCCCAGCGCATTGGATAGCGTATGCGCCGCTGTGATCAGCTCCGTAGCACTCATGCAGGATCGCTGGCGGGTATGGCCTCATCGCCAGCCCACGGTGCCACTTTAAGTAGTAACAACATACCCGGAATTGCAAGAAAGGCACATAACCAGAAGAATCCATACCAACCGAGTTGTTCGACGAGCCAACCCGCCGAGGCATTAACCAAGGTGCGCGGCACCGCGGCCAGGCTGGTAAAGAGGGCAAATTGCGTGGCCGTATAGGCCCGATTGGTCGAGCGGGCAATAAAGGCCACGAAGGCGGCCGTGCCCAAGCCCACGCCCAGCGCCTCGAAACCGATCACCAGTGCGAGGCTCCAGAGCTGCGGCGCACCGATCGCTCCTTGCGGACCGATCGCGGCAAGCCAGGCAAAGCCGAAAATCGACGCCACCTGCACCACCCCGAAGAGCCAGAGCGCCCGGTTAATGCCCAGCTTCACCATCCACAAGCCACCGAGCAAACCGCCGATTACCGCAGGCCACAGGCCGGCATTCTTGGCGACTAGGCCAATGTCACTCTTTGTGTAGCCCATGTCCAGATAAAACGGCGTAGCCAGCGCCGTGCACAACGAGTCACCCAGTTTATAGCAGAAGATAAACGCCAGCACCGTCAGCGCACTCTTCCAGCCGGCACGATGAATAAACTCGTTGAAAGGTTCAACTACCGCCTGCTTGAGTGTGCGCGGTGCCAGATCATCGCCGCCCGGTTCGCGCACCCAGAACGTACAAAAAATACCCGGCAACATAAAGGCGGCCGTAATCCAGAATACCTCCGCCCAGGGGAGATGGTCCGCCAGAATCAAAGAGACCGAGCCGGGGACCAGACCGGCAACCCGGTACGCATTCACAAAGACCGAGTTACCGAGACCCAGCTCGTCATCCGACAACAGCTCCCGCCGGAAAGCGTCCAGCGCAATATCCTGCGTCGCCGAAAACACCGCGACAAAGGCGGCAATTAGCATAATGATGCTGATCTGACTGTGTGGGTCGAAGCCACCCAGGGTGCCGATCGCGCCGACCAATCCCAGCTGCGTCACCAGCATCCAGCCGCGCCGTCGACCCAGCTTCAGGAAGTTGAGCCCGTAACGGTCGAGCAGCGGTGCCCAAAGAAACTTCCAGGTATAGGGAAACTGGATCAGCGCAAACAGACCGATCATTTTCAGGTCGACGCCGCTGGAACGCAGCCAGGCGGGCACCAGATTCAGCAACAGGTAGAGCGGCAGACCCGAGGCAAAACCGATCAGCACGCAGACGGCCATGTGGCGCGTCCACAGCGCACGCCAGACGCTCGCCGGTTTCTGGCGGCTCGCTGCCGTCATGCGCGGCCCAGACGACAGATCGCCGTATCGGCCAGGAAGTTGATGTCGTCGTTGACGCGGGCGCCGTTGTCGAGCGCAATGATCTCGTGAATCACAATGCCCTGCTCGGCGCACAAGGCCTCAAAATCGGCAATCGTAAAGAAGCGCACATTCGGCGTATCGAACCACTGATAGGGCAGGCTCTCCGAGACCGGCATCCGGCCCTTGAGGATCGCCTGACGGTGCGTGTAGTAACCAAAGTTTGGAAATGACACCACGGCCTCGCGTCCAACGCGCAAGAGTTCATTGAGCAAACCCACCGTGTTCTGAATCATCTGCAGCGACAGCGACATGATCACGTGATCAAAAGCTCCGTTCTCGAAACCGGCGAGCCCACGCTCCAGATTCACTTGGATCACATTTACCCCCGACTTGAGACAGGCCACGACCGAAGCCGGGTCCTTCTCGATACCGTAACCGATGACCTGCTTTTCATCCATCAGGCGACGCAGCAAGGTCCCGTCGCCGCAGCCCAGATCCAACACCCGCTCGCCGGGTGCAATCCACGCGGTAATCGCATCAAGGTCGGCACGCAAGGTCGCTAGATCCAATCGCACCGGTTTGCCGGTCGCTGTCATAGCACCTCCTCGAAGTAGGCACGTAGCACCGCATGGTATTGCGCATCGTCGAGCAGAAACGAATCGTGGCCATGCACGCTATCGATCTCGGCATAGCTCACTCGGCGCCCGTTATGGACCAGCGCTGTCATGATCTCCTGGCTCCGCTCGGGCGAGAAACGCCAGTCGGTGGTAAACGCTACCACCAGAAAATCTGCCCTGGCCTTGGCCAGTGCCTCATCGAGGCTGCCCCCGGTTTGCAGTGCCGGGTCGAAATAATCCAGCGCCTTGGTCGTTAGCAGGTAGGTATTGGCATCGAAGTAACCGGAAAACTTTTCGCCCTGATAACGCAGATAAGACTCAATCTGGAAATCGGTGTCGTAACTGTACTTCAGCGCGCCGTCCTTCAGCGCACGACCAAACTTCTCCGCCATCTGGTCGTCCGACAGGTAGGTGATATGCCCCAGCATCCGGGCAAGCTTGAGGCCGCGTGCCGGCACGACACCCTGCTCATAGTAGTGACCGCCGTAAAAATCCGGGTCCGTCAGAATCGCCTGGCGAGCGACTTCGTTAAACGCAATATTCTGGGCCGTCAGCTTAGGGGCTGAGGCCACCACCACGGCGTGCCGTAAGCGGTCCGGATAAGCCAGCGTCCATTGCAGTGCCTGCATACCACCCAGCGACCCACCGACTACGGCTGCCCAGCAATGAATGCCCAAGTGATCCGCCAGACGTGCCTGGGCATCCACCCAGTCTTCAACGGTGACCACCGGAAAATCGGCACCGTATAGTTTGCCCGTTTTGGGGTTCACGGTGTTGGGGCCGCTCGAGCCGTAGCAGCCACCGAGGTTATTCACCCCCACCACAAAGAATCGATCGGTATCCAGCGGCTTGCCGGGACCAATGAGGTTGTCCCACCAGCCCAGCGTCTCTTCGCGGCGGGCCTCATCATAATATCCCGCGACGTGGTGGCTGCCCGACAGCGCGTGACAGATCAGCACCGCATTGCTGGCATCGGCATTCAACTGGCCGTAGGTTTCATACACCAGCGAAAACTCGGGAAGCGCGGCGCCACCCTTCAGTGGCAGCGGTTCACTGCACTGAAAACTCTGCGGCCGAACCAGGCCGACTGCGCCGAAAGAAACATCCATCTTGAACAATCGTTAATGGGCCGTCGAATCGGCCGGGGTGGAATTCAGTCGCTTGATCTGCTCACGGATCTGTATAGGGTCATCGATACGCAACAACCTGCGCACCATGGGTGCCAATTGTCCTACATCCGAGGTCAGAATCTGCTGTTTCACCTCAAGAATTTGCGCCGGGTGCATCGAGAAGTGACGCAGCCCCATACCCAGCAACAGACGGGTCAGCCGCGGGTTACCGGCCAGTTCGCCACAGATCGATACTGGCACACCCGACTTCTCGCCGCCGGCCAGTGTATGGGCAATCAGCATCAGTACCGCTGGATGCAGCGAGTCATACAGATCCGCCACTTCCTCATCCCCGCGATCAATCGCCAGCGTGTACTGCGTCAGATCATTGGTGCCGATCGATACGAAGTCCAAACGCTTCAGGAACATATTCAAGGCCAGTGCCGCCGCCGGGATCTCGATCATCCCCCCGAGCTGGATATCATCGCCAAAGCTCACCCGCCGGTCGCGCAGCTCTTCACGGGCGCGGTCCAGCGCCGCCCGCGTGGCATCGACCTCCTGGACGTTCGAAATCATGGGGATCAGAATTCGCACCGGCCCGAAACGCGCCGCCCGCAAAATTGCGCGAAGCTGAATGCCGAACATTGCCGGTTCGGAGAGCGATAGACGGATGCCACGGCGGCCGAGGGCTGGATTCGTTGCACTGCGCGCCTGGTCCAGATTTTTGTCTGCGCCAAGATCATAGGTGCGAATCACCACCGGCTTGCCAGCCATGCCCTTGACCACCTTGCGGTAGGCCTCAAACTGCTCATCTTCCGATGGCACCTCGCGCCGGTTGAGAAACAGGAACTCGGTGCGGAATAAGCCAATGCCATCGGCACCATTATCTTTGGCGGCCTGGATGTCATCCGGCAACTCGATGTTAGCCATCAGATCGACCTGCACCTCGTCCAGCGTCACCGACGGCGCCTTCTTCAGGCGCTTGAGTTTGCTCCGTTCGAGCTCGATCTGCGTCTTGCGCAGACGGTATTCTTCGAGCACGCGTTCATCGGGGTTGATGATGATCACACCCCGGTAGCCATCGACGATCAGCAGCTCGCCATCCTTGATGGCCTCGCGCGCACCGCGCAAACCAACGACGGCCGGGATAGCCATGCTCCGCGCCAAAATCGCCGTGTGCGATGTGGCGCCGCCCACATCGGTCACAAAGGCCGCGAAGCGGTGTTCCTTGAAACTGATCAGGTCAGACGGTGGCAGATCGTGGGCCACGATGATCTGCTCTTCTTCCTTTACACCCTTGGCGCCCTTGGCCGTGCGACCAATCTTGCCCGAACGCCCCATCAGCTCTTTGATCACGCGCTCGACCACCTGCACCACATCGGCCTTGCGCTCACGCAGGTAGGGGTCGTCAAAGGCATCAAACTGCTGAACCAACGCATCCATCTGCTGCACCAGCGCCCATTCGGCGTTGCAGCCCCGCTCGCGGATCAGGCTCTTTGGTACATCGACCAGTTCGGGGTCTTGCAGAATCAGCGCATGCACGTCGATGAAGGCACGCATCTCAGCCGCAGAATCCGCCATCTCGTTGCGCAGACCATCGAGTTCATGGCGGACGCGATCAACGGCCTTCTCAAAACGGGCAACTTCCTTTTCCAGCTGGCGTGCCGGCAACGTTAAGTGTGCCACCTCCAGCGTAGCGTGCGAGAGCAACTGCGCCTGACCGATCGCGATCCCACCGGAAACACCCAAGCCCTGCAGCGTAAAGCTCATCTGCTTATTCGCCCTCGCCAAAGTAATCGTTAATCAACGCCGTTAGCGCCGTCATGGCCGCCTCGGCATCGTCACCCTCGGTCTCCAGAGTCACTGTCGTACCCTTGCCGGCTGCCAGCATCATGACCCCCATGATGCTCTTGCCATTAACGCGGCGGCCGCTACGCTCAAGCCAGACATCACAGGCAAAAGTCCCCGCCAGTTGCGTTAGCTTGGCGGACGCCCGCGCGTGCAGCCCCAGCTTGTTGATAATTTCCACATCCTGTCGCATCGTGCTCATGGGTCTTGACTCATTCGTCGTCAAATTAGAAATTGCTCAAACCTTTTAACCGGCGTCGCCCGGCGTCATCGCCATCGTGCATTCGGTACCGGCCAACAGGGCTTTCTTCACCAAGGCTGATAGTAATCGATTTCTATAATTGATTGCGCGCAACACCATCGGCAAGCTCACGCCGGAAAGCGCCTCAACCCTTCCAGGTTCAATCATCCGTGCCGCAACGCGCGCCGGGGTCGCTCCCAGCAGATCGGTCAGCACGAGCACGCCACCACCCTGATCCAGTTTGGCCACCCACTCCCGAGCCCGCGCCTCGATTTCTTCGACCGGCTCATCCTGCCCGGCCGAAAGAATCGCCAGCTGTTCCGGTAGCTTGCCGCCGAGAATATGGCAGGCGCATTCAACCAGGGCCTCGCCCAGGCGGCCGTGAGTCAGCAGCAGGATGCCCACGGGTTTTGTCGTTTGTTCAGTCATGCGATGTCATTCAATGCGTTGGATATTCGGCAGTTTGCCATCATGTGGCATAAATTTCAGCCGATCGGCCAGCGGCGCGGTCACCGCCACCTGCCCGGCGGCATCGACACGCAACACCTGATGCACACCCAGGCGCTGCGCCATCGCCTGCCAGCCGGCATCACCTGCAATGAACAGGGGCTTGGTCAGCACATCGGAACGTACCCCGGCATCTGGCCCGTGCACCACTACGGTGACTGCCTGGGTGCCCGGTGCCGGATAGCCCGACCGGGGGTCCAGCAGGTGCGGATAACGTCGCCCATCGACCTCGAAATAACGCTGGTAGTCCCCCGAGGTACCGGTCGCCTCTCCGTCCTGTAACTCGAGCACCGCCAACGGCCCGGCCGAACGTGGCGACTGGATGGCCACCCGCCAGGGATTGCCCTGTCGCGAACCCAGTGCCATGACATTCCCCCCGATATTGATCAGCGCGTTCCGGATCCCGGCGGCGCGCAGCAAACTTGCCGCACGGTCGAGAGCCGTCCCCTTCAAGGAACCCCCTAGATCCAGCGCCACAGCACGGTTCTGGCTGCGCACCACAGCGCCCTCAGCATCACGCACAATCTCCAACTGGCGAATCGACGGGTGCTGTTGCAACCAGGCCTGTACGGCCGACGGATCCGGCAGCTGCGCTACAAAGGTATCCGCATGGAAGCCCCACAGTTGAATCAACTGGCCGATACCCGGGTCAAACAACCCCTCGGACAAGCGCGCATAGGCCTGTGCCTCAAGCAACAAATCCGCCATTTCTGCATTCACCTGAGCCCGTTCCCCGGCTTGCAGTGCCGCATTCAGCTGGGTGAGTTCAGAGGGTTGCCAGGCATGGTAGGTGCGGTGCAGTCGATCAAACTCGGCCAACACCTGGGACGTAGCCGCCCGCACCTGCGCCTCGGGCAGGTCATCGGCAACCTGAATCTCGACCCGTGTGCCAAAGACGAAGGCTTCACTGATGATCGGCTTGCGCTCGCCGCAGCCCGTTAGAAGCACACCCAGCAATACACTGCAGACTAGGCCGCCCAACCATCGTGCGATCCGCGACTGCATGGCGCGTACTCCGTTAGGCGCCGAAGGGATCGGTCGCTTCCAGTTCCAGCGAAGCCGCCATCAGTGCCAACCGCGCAATCACACCATAGGCATAAAACCGGTTAGGCGGGGCGTCCGGATTCGCGCTGTAGTCCGGCAGGTTACATCCCGTCTCGAAGGCCAGCGGCACAAAGTGCATTCCCGGCGCATTCAGATTCTCATCCACGCCACGCGCCTCATGCACACGATAGAAGCCGCCGACCACAAAGCGATCCATCATATAGACCACCGGCTCGGCCACCGCGTCCTCGATCGTCTCCAGCGTGGGCACGCCCTCCTGGATAATCACCGACGAGACCTCCATGCCTTCCTTGATCACGCTCATCTTGTTGCGCTGTTTTCGGTTAAGCCCCATGACTTCGCTGGCATCACGCACCGTCATCACGCCCATGCCATAGGTGCCGGCATCGGCCTTCACGACCACATAGGGTTCGCGGTCAATCTCGTATTCACGGTACTTGGCTCGGATTCGGCCAAGCAGATCATCCACACGGGCAGCCAGACAGGCTTCGCCCACCCGTTCATGAAAATTGATGTCCTCGCAGGTGGCAAAGTAGGGGTTGATGCGCCAGGCATCGATCCCCACCAGCGCAGCAAATTCTTCGGCCACCTTGTCGTAAGCCGCAAAGTGCGCGCTCTTGCGGCGCATATGCCATCCTGCATGGACTGGCGGAATCAGCGTCTGGCCCGTCGGTGTTTGCAAAATCTCGGGCACCCCCGCCGACAAATCGTTATTGAGCAGCACCATGCAGGGCTCAAAACCAGAAACGCCCCAGCGCCCGCTCTTCAGCTGCAACGGCTCAAGCTGAAGCGTCTGGCCATCATCTAGATCCAGCGTCGTCGGTCCGGTGATCTCGGGGGATACGGAACCCAAGCGCACGTTGAGCCCCGCCTGACGCAGGATACCGGTCAATGTGGCCACATTCTTCAGATAGAACTGGTTGCGTGTGTGGTTCTCCGGGACCAGCAACAGGTTGCGCGCATCGGGACAATACTTCTCGATAGCTGTCTGAATGGCCTGGATACACAACGGATAAAACGCCGGGTTTAGGTTATTGAAGCCCCCGGGAAACAGATTGGTATCGACGGGTGCCAGCTTAAAGCCGGCATTGCGCAGGTCCACCGAGGCGTAGAAAGGCGGGGTGTGATCCTGCCAGGCGCACCGGAACCAGCGTTCGATCGCGGTTGTCTGATCCAGAAATCGCTGCTCGAGCGCCAGGAGGGGGCCAGCAAGGGCCGTGGTGAGATGAGGAACCATGGCGCAAGTGTACCGCAGCAAGCGCCCTAAAATGCGGCATTGCAGCGTGCTGGCTGGTAGAATGTCGGCTTTAAAAACATTGTCTTAGCGGCCTGCCAGGTGACCGAACGTCACCGCGCCCCGGCCGCCACGCTTTTCTGGATTCGTCATGCTCGTCGCCAACAACATCACCATGCAATTCGGGGCCAAGCCCCTGTTCGAGAACGTCTCGGTCAAATTCGGCGAGGGCTATCGCTACGGTCTGATCGGTGCCAACGGTGCCGGTAAATCGACCTTCATGAAGATCCTGTGCAACATCCTCGAACCCTCGGCCGGCAACGTGACCAAAGACATCAATGAGCGCATGGCCTATCTGCGCCAGGATCAGTTTGCTTACGAAGACCAGCGCGTGCTGGATGTGGTGATGCAGGGCCATGAAGAAATGTGGGCCTGTATGCAGGAACGCGATGCGATCTACGCCAATCCGGAAGCTACCGAAGACGACTACATGAAAGCCGCCGACCTGGAAGTGAAGTTCGGTGAATACGATGGCTACACTGCTGAAGCGCGTGCCGGTGAGCTGCTGTTGGGCGTGGGCATTCCCATCGACAAGCACAACGGTCCGATGCGTGAAGTCGCCCCGGGCTGGAAACTGCGCGTGTTACTCGCCCAGGCACTGTTCGCCAATCCGGACATCCTGCTGCTCGACGAACCGACCAACAACCTCGACATCAACACCATCCGCTGGCTGGAAGACGTGCTCAACGAGCGCAACGCCACCATGATCATCATCTCCCACGATCGCCACTTCCTGAACCAGGTGTGCACGCACATGGCTGATCTGGATTACGGCAAGATCACCACCTACGCCGGCAATTACGATGACTTCATGGAGGCCTCGACCCAGGCCCGTGAGCGTCAGGCGAATGCCAACGCCAAAGCCAAGGAGCGCATCGCCGAACTGCAAACCTTCGTTCGCCGTTTCTCGGCCAACGCCTCGAAAGCCAAGCAGGCAACCAGCCGCCTGAAGCTTATCGACAAATTGAAGCCCGAGGACGTCAAACCCTCCTCGCGCCAGTACCCGTGGATCCGCTTTGAGTTTGACGACAAAGACAAACTGCACCGTCAAGCCGTTGAAGTGGAAAACCTCACGTTTGCCTACCCGGATTGCGAACCGCTCTTCAAGAACCTGTCGTTCACCGTCAACGGTGGCGAAAAAATTGCCATCATCGGTGAGAACGGTGTGGGTAAGACCACCCTGCTTAAGCTCCTCAATGGCGAGCTCACCCCGACCAGTGGCACCATCAAGTGGACGGAAAAAGCCAAGATCGGCTACTTCGCGCAGGATCACGCCGCCGACTTCGCGTCCGATCAGAACCTCACCGACTGGATCTCGGGCTACGTTCGTGCCGGTGGGTACGAAGGCTCCGATGTCGACACCCTGATCCGTGGCACGCTGGGGCGTCTGCTCTTCTCGGGTGACGACGTCAAGAAATCCGTCAAGGTCATCTCCGGGGGTGAACAGGGGCGCATGATGTTCGGTCGTCTCATGCTGCTGCATTCGAACGTACTGCTGATGGATGAGCCGTCGAATCACCTCGACATGGAATCCATCGAATCGCTGAACACCGCGCTGGATCTTTTCAAGGGCACGCTGATCTTCATCTCGCATGACCGGGAGTTCGTGTCGTCACTGGCCACGCGCATCATCGACATCAAGGCGGATCACACCATCGTTGATTTCGATGGCAACTACGAAGATTACCTGCTCAGCCAGGGTGTCAATTAATCGAAATTGTCAGCAGGGCACGTTGCAACAAAACAATGCGCCCGCTCTGACCAAAGACTAAGGTTTGGCGTTCTTCGCAGCCTGCTGGGCCTCATACGCGGCCTTCTCAGCCGCCCGCTGCTGATCCGCCGCTTCCCGCTTGGCACGCTTTTCGGCTGCCTTGCGGTCGCGTTCCGCGGAGGCCGCCTGAATTTCAGCTTCGGTCTTTAACGGCGTGGCCGATTGTTCGGCATCGCGAATCTTTTTCTCCTGCTCAACCTGCTTGATCGTCTTGCCTTCGTCGATGGCTTTCTTGATCGCGCCCGCCGGCGGATTCGGCTGACGCAATTCGGCGGGTGGATCAGCCAGCTGATTGATCAAGCGACGCTCGCGCACTTCGCGATCAATAATGGCCGCTTGCGCTTCCAGCGCCCGCGCCTTTTCACGCTGCTCGTAGCGACGATCCTTGGCCTTGTCGATACAGTGATTGACCAAGACCTTGCTATAACAGTTCCAGGTGTCGATCTCGAGCTGGGCATCGGCTTCGGAGCGAAGGGCCTTACCTTCTTCCTTCAGAGCCTTGGCCTCCTGCTCCCGGGCGTCCAGCACAGCCGGATCAAACACGGGGTCAGTTACCGTGGCCGGCGCCGCCCAGGCCAGCGGGGCCAACAGCGTCAGCGCCAGAGAGACGCCCCGCGTCCGTTGGCTCCAACGAATCGAAAAAGAATCAGATAAAAACAGCCCCATGCGCCCGCATTGTAGGGCACGCGCGCCGCATCGGGTAAAATTTAGCCCTAATTTGTCTTCACTTTTTATCGGGAGTCCCGCCGTGCAAATCGTCTGTCTTGATCTTGAAGGTGTCCTCGTTCCGGAGATCTGGATCGAATTTGCCAACCGTACCGGCATCGAAGCCCTGCGCCGCACGACCCGCGACGAGCCCGATTACGACAAGCTGATGAAATACCGCCTCGACATCCTGCGTGAGGCGAAGCTGGGCCTACCCGATATTCAGAAAGTGATTGCCGAGATGGGCCCGATGCCCGGTGCCAAGGACTTCCTCGACCAGCTGCGCCAAGATTTCCAGGTCATCATCCTGTCCGACACCTTCTATGAATTTGCCATGCCGCTGATGAACCAGCTCAACATGCCGGCGCTGTTCTGCCACAAGCTCGAGGCCGATGCCAAGGGCATGCTGGTCAATTACCATCTACGCATGCCGGATCAGAAGCGCGCCGCCGTCAAGGCCTTCAAGGACCTGAACTTCAAGGTCATCGCCGCCGGAGACTCGTACAACGATACCGCCATGCTGGGCGAAGCCCATGCCGGTATCTTGTTCCACCCGCCTGAGAACGTGATCCGCGAATTCCCGCAGTTCCCGGTCACCCTAAGCTATACCGAGCTCAACGACGCCATCCGCAGCGCTTCGGCGCGCATCTAAGCTAGCTGCCCCGCGCACCACCCGCACCCTCATGCATCGCGAACGTTTCTACACCCTCACCGCCTCCTGCCCAGACCGGGTCGGCATTGTTGCCGCCGTCTCCGGCTTTTTTGCTCAACACGGCGGTTGGATCCTAGAGACCACGCTACACTCCGAGCCGCCGAACGAGGACGGCGTCGCCGCCTACTTCATGCGGCTCGAGATCAAGGCCGATTCGCTACCGTTTGATCTGGATGGTCTGCGCGCGGCTTTCCAGCCGGTGGCCGATGAATTTGACATGACCTGGAAAATCTCCGATTCCGCCCAGCGCAAGCGTGTGGTCATCCTGGTTTCCAAGCAGGAGCATTGCCTTTACGACCTGCTCGCCCGCTGGCAATCCAAAGAGCTTGATGTCGAGATCCCCTGCGTGATCTCCAACCACGAAACCCTGCGTGGCTTTGTGGAATGGCATGGTATTCCTTTCCATTACGTCCCGGTCACGCCAGAGAACAAATCAACCGCTTATGCGCGTATCGGCGAACTCTTCGCCGAGGCCCAGGGCGATGTGATGGTCCTTGCCCGCTACATGCAGATTCTGTCCCCCGAACTCTGTGCTGCACTTCCGGGGCGCATCATCAACATCCACCATTCGTTCCTGCCCTCGTTTGTTGGCGCCAAACCTTACCACCAGGCCTGGGAGCGTGGCGTCAAACTGATCGGCGCCACCTGTCATTACGTCACTTCTGATCTGGACCAGGGTCCGATCATCGAGCAGGATGTCATCCGCATCGACCACTCCGACTCGATCGAAGATATGGTTCGCTACGGTAAGGATATCGAAAAGACCGTGCTGGCCCGTGGACTTCGTAACCACCTCGAGGGTCGCGTCCTCATTCACGGCAACAAAACGATCGTCTTCCGTTAATCGGCCTTTCTCCGGATTAATCTCGCTCCTGCTCCCGGGCAATGCCAACTTTGCTGAGGTTCTGTCATGATGATCACCCAACCGATCACGGATATCGCACACATTGTACAAATGGCGGTAGCCCCGGTTTTTCTGCTGACCGGTGTGGGCGCTATCCTCTCTGTGCTCACCACCCGTCTTGCCCGCGTGATTGATCGTGGTCGCCAGATTGATACCTGGATCCTGGAAGGGCAGGATCCGCAGCATCACGTCTTTGAGCTGAGCAAACTGGCCCGACGCAACATCCTGATCAACCTGTCGATTTCGCTGGCCACGCTCTCGGCCTTCTTCGTTTGTTCGGTGATTCTGGTCATCTTTGCCAGCCAGACCTTTACCGATCTGTCGATCTTTGGCGATGTCGTGGCAACCCTGTTCGTACTGGCCATGGCCTCACTGATTGCGGCCCTGATTCTTTTTCTGATCGAGATCTGGGTCTCGAATACGATCCACTACTTCGGCCACAAATCTCCCCCGCAGGAATAAAAAAAGGCGGGTTCCGGAGAACCCGCCAAATCCACACGGAGAGGAGAACCGAGGGGGATTACCTTTGCATTACACGACGACCATTAATCGTGATATGCCGTTTCCCCGTGGGAGGAGACGTCCAGGCCTTCACGTTCCTGATCTTCCGGAACACGCAGACCCATCACCACATCGATGATCTTGAAGACCACGAAGGCGACCACTGCTGACCATACGATGGTGATACCCACGGCCTGAGCCTGCACCACCACCTGATCGGCGATTGAGTAACCTTCAGCAACCGCATTGGCCACATAGTCGTACACACCGGTGCCGCCCAGAGCCGGGTCAGCAAACACACCCGTCAGCAGCGCGCCCGTGATACCACCTACACCGTGGATACCGAACACATCGAGCGAGTCGTCCACCTTGAGCATCTTCTTCAGACCGGTGGCGCCCCACAGGCAGACCACACCCGAGATCAGACCGATGATCAGCGCACCGCCCACACCCACAAAACCGGCGGCCGGGGTAATCGCGACCAGGCCAGCCACGGCACCCGAGGCAGCGCCCAGCATCGACGGTTTGCTCTTGATGATCCACTCAGCCAGCATCCATGACAGCGTTGCAGCAGCAGTGGCCAACCAGGTGTTCAGGAAGGCAAGTGACGAACCACCGCTGGCTTCCAGTGCCGAACCGGCGTTGAAACCGAACCAGCCGAACCACAGCAGCGAGGCACCAATCATGGTGAAGGTTAGGTTATGCGGCGACATCGATTCACGACCGTAACCGATCCGCTTGCCAGCCATGTAAGCCACCACCAGACCAGCGACAGCGGCGTTAATGTGCACGACCGTACCACCGGCGAAATCAAGGGCACCGTGCTGGAACAGATAGCCTGCCGTTACGTTAGCGGCATCCGCGGCTTCCGCCGAGGTGTAGGCATCGGGGCCCGCCCAGAACCACACCATGTGGGCCACCGGCAGATAGGCCAGCGTAAACCAGGCAGCCAGACCAATCAGCACGGCCGAGAACTTGATACGCTCCGCCCAGGCACCGGTGATCAGCGCACAGGTAATGGCAGCGAAAGCGCCCTGGAACACGATGAACGTGAACTCGGGAATCGCCACACCCTTCGAGAAAGTCCCGGTCAGGGTATCCGGTGTAATGCCGGCCAGCAGCAGCTTGTCGAAGCTACCGAAGAAGGCATTGTTTTCGGTGAACGCCAGGCTATATCCGTAAACGACCCAGAGGACCGAGATCAGTGAAAAGGTCACAAAGACCTGGATGAGCAGCGACAGCACATTCTTCTTACGGACCAGACCGCCGTAGAAGAGGGCCAGGCCCGGGATCGACATCAGAATCACCAGCGCCGCACAGACCATGATCCAGGCGTTATCCGCCTTGTTCATGACCGGTTCAACCGCCGCCGGTTCTGCCAGCGCCACACCGCTGAGCAGCAGCGGTAGCAACATCGCGAGATACTTTTTCATGAAAAACTCCTTAAGTTCGTGTTGATTCGATTAGAGCGCCGTCTCGCCGGATTCACCGGTACGGATACGGATCACTTCTTCGAGCGGGAACACGAAGATCTTGCCGTCACCGATCTTGCCGGTGGCGGCCGACTTCTCGATCGCTTCGATCACGCACTCGAGAATGCTGTCGGACACGGCGGCTTCCAGCTTCACCTTCGGCAGAAAATCGACGACGTATTCGGCGCCACGATAGAGTTCGGTATGACCCTTCTGACGACCAAAGCCTTTGACTTCGGTCACGGTCACACCCTGCACGCCGCAGGCGGCGAGGGCTTCACGCACCTCGTCCAGCTTGAACGGCTTGATAATTGCGGTCACGAGTTTCATGAACTGTTTCCTTATAAAGTTTGAATCTGGTGGGGTTCGCCAAACTGGCAAACCCCGTAAGTGCCTTTAGAATGTCCGGCCGATGGTGACAACAGCTGTTGCATGCCCGCCATTCTGTGATGCACCAATCGGGTTGCCGCCGTCAGCCGAGCTGTTAAATGTTCCATACTTGGACTGGCAGTAAAACTGGACACTCCCGGGTGCGCAGTTGCCGTTAGTTGCAGCCTGGATGTACGAGGCGGTTGCGGTCCACCCAGCGCCGATATCTTTCGAGACGCCAAGCTTCCAGTCAGCGTAGTTGGCTTGGCTATAGTTGGCCATGTAGAAATAGCCCACGTGACCAATCAGACCCCAACCGGCGAGAGAATTGCTCATTTCCCCTAAATCGTACGTGGCGCTCAAATCGGTATAGCCCGAACCTGAAGTGCTCGCATTATTAACACCCTTGACATTGAAGTAGTCGGTCAAAGCTACGTACTGCTTCAGGCTAACCGTTTTCCAGTTCCCGCCAATGTAATACTCAAGGTTGTAAACGTTACCGCCTTTGAAGCCTGCCGCTGCAGCATTGCCCGTGGTTTCAAAGCTGGAATCCGTTGCGCCCATACGGCTACCCGGATAAAAGTAGTTGATCAAACCAGTATCCAGGCCCCAATCTTCGGTAAAAGCGTACTTCCAACCACCGTAAACATCCATTTCGATGTTGCCGCCGCCAAGACCCGCGGAAGACCCATTTACGTTTGAGTTCCAGTTACCTAGATAGAAACCATAAGGCATGCTGATGTCGAAACCACCTTGGATCGCCGGCTGGTTAAAGGTCTGGTCGATGCCCCGGAAGCGGTAGCTGCTGGCAAGCATTACGTTAGCCGTTGCGGCCCAGTCCGTACTGGCCGCAGTTTCAACTTCATCCTTACTGGCATCGTTCGTTTGAGCCAGGGCACCCATTGAGAGGGCGGCGAGTGACGCAGCGAGAAGTGTCTTCTTGAATTTCATGGTCGTATCCTTGAGAAGAAAATGAGAAAAGAATTGCTACGGGCTTGTAAAAGCATGGACCGTGCCAATTCTTTGCGCTCCGCCGCAAAATTTTATTAACCATCTGTTTTTGATAGGTTTATTTTGTTTCAATTACATTGCGGCTATCTCTTTTTGGAGGGATTTTGCTCAAACCCGGCATACGGTTAAGTGTCGCGATGCACAATTCTGAACGCACCACTTTGACGCACACGAATCTTAAGAGCACCTTATCGCACCAAGGTAGTGCGTCCTTCGCCGCCACCCATACCAGTCAATCGGCCTTTGTAACAGCCAATATCCTGCGTGCTAGACTCAAACCCACTTGGCTTCCGAACGGTCGCCCATAGATAGATTGCACGCTGAAGTGAGGAACCAACCCATGATGATGAATAACAAAGTCTTTGAAGATTTCGCCCAAAAAGTGTCTGGCCTCATCGCCGCCAGCCCGGCTGCCGACATTGAAAAGAATGTTCGTGCCATGATGAGCAGCTTCTTCAGCAAAATGGATCTGGTTACGCGTGAAGAGTTCGATACCCAGACCCACGTACTGGCCCGAACCCGCCAACTGCTCGACGAACTGACCGCCCGCCTCGACGAGCTCGAATCAAAGAATAAACCCGCCAATCACGCCAAAACCAACGACTAACGATGTCACTCGCGCTCATCCAGACTAGGGCGCTGGATGGCTTGCAGGCACCGCCGGTTACGGTCGAGGTGCACGTGGCCAACGGCTTGCCGGCTTTCAGCCTAGTGGGTCTGGCCGATGCCGAAGTGCGCGAGGCACGGGACCGGGTGCGCGCGGCCTTACTCAGTTCCGGTTTCGAGTTTCCTGCCCGTCGCATCACGGTGAACCTTGCGCCGGCTGACCTACCTAAAGATTCGGGCCGCTTTGATCTGCCGATTGCCCTGGGGCTGCTCGCCGCTTCAGGCCAACTCCCCGCGCTAGGGCTCAATGACTATGAATTTGCTGGTGAACTCTCGCTCACCGGCAGCCTGCGACCTGTTCGCGGCGCGCTTGCCCTGGCACTGGCCGGCCAGCAGGCCGGCCATACCCTGGTCTTACCCCAGGCCTCGGGGGCCGAGGCCGCGCTCGCCGAGGGTGCCTCAGTCCGCATTGCCGCGACGCTGCGCGAGGTCTGCGCCCACCTGATGGGCGAAGAACAGCTCCCCACCCCGAACCAACCCGATCTGAGCCACCTGGCGGCTTACCCCGATCTGGCCGATGTCAAAGGGCAGGCTCAGGCAAAACGAGCGCTAGAAATTGCCGCCACCGGCGGCCACGCCCTGCTCATGCTCGGCCCACCCGGTACAGGCAAGTCCATGCTGGCTACCCGCCTACCGGGCATTCTGCCGCCGCTGCCTCGCGAGGCTGCACTCACTTCGGCCGGCATTCTCTCGCTGGCAGGCATCTTTAACCCGGAACGATTTGGCGAGCGCCCCTGTCGCGCCCCGCATCATAGCGCCTCACCGGCGGCTGTAATTGGTGGTGGCAGCCAGGCCTTACCCGGGGAAATCTCACTGGCCTCGGGCGGCGTGCTGTTTCTCGACGAGCTCCCGGAGTTCGATCGTCGCGTGCTGGAATCCCTGCGTGAACCGCTCGAAACCGGCGAGGTGCATATCGCCCGCGCCAATAAACGGGCCACCTATCCGGCCGCCTTTCAACTCGTCGCGGCCATGAACCCGTGTCCTTGCGGCTATCAGGGCCACCCGACCCGTGCCTGCCGCTGCACGCCCGAGCAGGTACAGCGCTATCGCAACCGCTTATCGGGCCCTCTGCTTGATCGGATTGATCTGTGTATTGAAGTCCCGGCGCTTTCAACCGCGGACCTCGCGCAGAGCACCCCGGGTGAATCTTCTGCCGTCGTCCGTGAGCGTGTGATTGCCGCCAGCCAGCGGGCGCTGAATCGACAGGGGTGCGTGAATGCCCGGCTTGAAGGCAAAGCGCTGGAAGCCCACGCCACGCCCGACACCAGCGGTCAAACCTTACTCAATCAGGCCGTCAGCCGACTGGGGCTTTCTGCCCGCGCGTACCATCGGCTTCTGCGCGTCGCCCGCACCATCGCCGACCTAGCGGGGGTGCCGCAGATTGGCGCCGCACACATCGCCGAAGCCATCCAGTTTCGGCAACTTTTCAATGCCCCCTGATGCTTATGATCCGTGCACCGTTCCTACTCTGCCTCACCCTACTCATGACTGGCTGTAGCACTTCCTCTGCCTGGCAGCGGGACAGTACCGCCCGCTCGGTCGGCTGCAAGCCCGATGAAGTGCGTGTCACGCGTCAAGACTCCGGAAGCTTTGACAACATCCAGGCCTGGTATGCCGACTGTCGGGGTATGCATTACCGTTGTGTTTTTGTGCCCGGTGACCGAGGTGGCTGCTATCCGGCTACCAGCGCAGCCAGTTAACTACTGACCGCCATCGCCCCAGCGTAACTGCCAGACCACGCCGTACATGGTGTAGTACTGCGCCTGATTGAAGAACGCGCCCTCACTCACATGAAACTTGATGGCGTTGCGCTTGTTGACCGGCATTGATAACGTGGCGCCAAATAACCAGTTTTCCTGATCATTGTTGATCTGCCGGCCATTCACAAAAGTCTGACCACCCGAGTAATAGGTCACGTCAGTCGACAGCCACGCCGTGGACGGAAAGTAATAGATTGCGTGCCCCGTCGTGGAATAGATCGGATTCTGCGAGAGCACGTTGTTACCGTAAAAGTTGTCGTTATCCGAGAAAAAAGTCACATCGCCCGACAGCTCCCATCGCCAGGGTCCTCTGGCTTTAGAAACACCCAGACCGGGCTGCAGGAAGGTGCGATTGGCGCCTACATTGAACAACTGACTGCTGTTGTATTCGCCCCAGGGGATAACCGCCGACAGGTTGGCGCCAATAATCAAATCCTGCTGATAGTGCTTGAACTCATCCACCGTCAACGCCGGCGCGCCATACAGGTTCGCCGCTAGGCGGATGATCGGGTCCGTCAGACCCTGAGCCGAACCTGTGATCACCTGGTTACCGACCGTGGTTTTACCGTGCAGCTGGGAGTAGGGCAGAATCACATTGATCTTGCCTGATTGGCCAAAGGCATCAAAGGTGCGGTTATACGCTAACAGCTCCGTATTCATCTGGAACTTGCTGGTCGTCACCTGCGTAAAACCGAAGCCCAGAAAGTTGTAATCCACCGGCGCATTCGAATACATGCGCGCCTCGATCTCCTGTGCCAGTGCGCTGCCACCCAGAAGCAACAGGCACAGAAAGAGAGCACAGCGTTTCATAAACAATTGTGCGGGAGCTTTAAGCCGAATGACGTTCGAGTGCTTCGGCCAACTTCGCGCGTACCTTGTCACGCAACGCGGGCGGCCCGATCACTTCGACCTCGGGCATATGGCGCAGAATATCCATCACCAGCTCGGTCTCGATACTGTAGGGCACATCCAGTTGATAGCTACCATCCGGCAGCACATTGCCGCGCTGATCCGGGTGCCACTGCTCAGAGGCCACCCAGCGGGCCCGCGCCGGAGTAAAACGCAATTGCGCCCATTGCGACCGCTCACCCCCGAAAATACCGTACCCATTCTGCACCCGGCTATCGAGTACTTTGGCCGATACTTCCTTCGCAGGCTTATCCAACAGTGCCACATCGCTCAGGGTTTCCACCGCAAAACTCCGCAGGTCTTTACGCAAATGACACCAGGCGTCCAGATACCAGTTGCCCCGGTAGAACACCAGACGCTGGGGCGAAATCTCACGAACCGTTTTCTCGTCCCGCCCCCGGTGCCAGTGCTGCATCCTCAGGCGCAAGCGCTTCAACAGCGCTGTGGCAATCAGTTCAAAATTCGCCGGTTCTGGCGCCCGCTGGCCCGTGTGCACAATGCGGATCCGGTCTTCAATGTCTTCCGGCTTGTTCTGCTGGCTACCCAGCAGCGCTGATAACCGTGACTGCAAGGGCGCAATATGCGGCCCCAGCAAGCCCGGCTGCACGGTATTGAGCAGCTGCTGCATCATGAGCAGCGCATAAATTTCGCTGGCGTTAAACCACAAACCCGGTAGTTCGTACTTCGGGCCGGAGGTCGCTGCCGGGCGCGCTTCATCCCGGGCAAAACGGTAACCACCCCCCATACGATCATAAATAATCGGGGCATTGAGGCGGTCGCGCAAATACTGCATATCCCGGCGGAGCGTGGCGCGCGATACCCCCAGTGCAGCCTGAATGGCCTCAAAAGAGAGGCACCGCTCATCATTGAGCAGCTGGTCGATGCGGTAAAAGCGTTCGGTTCGATCCAACGGGGGCGACCTTTAAATAGGGCAGAGGCGGCGGCGAATCGCCGCCAAATAGCATATCAGCATCTCCCCGGGATGGATGGGTAATGAGGGCTCTTGCTGCTACAATGCCATCCCTGCGGGCGCTCGTGGTGAAATGGATATCATTCAGCCCTCCGAAGGCTGCGGTACAGGTTCGATTCCTGTCGAGCGCGCCAGAGACCGCCCCTAGGGGGCAGCTTTTCCCGTTATACTGACGGCACTTAGCGTCGTTTTCGCCCGTTTACTTTTCGCGCACAGGATCCATCATGTCCGACAAGAATTCCAGCAGCAAAATCATGTACCTCTCCATCGCCCTGGCGGTGGTTCTGATGGCGGTCGTCGTACCGTTCTCGATGAAGGGCAAGGGCACCACAGATGCCGTGCGTGCCGGCGGTGATGATGTCGAATCACGTATCGCACCGGTCGCCAAGATCGAGCTCGAGGCTGCAGCCGCGGGCGGTGCCAAGGATGGCAAAACGGTTTACAACACCGTTTGCGCCGGTTGTCATGGTGCTGGTGTCATGGGTGCGCCGAAGATGGGCGACAAAGGCGCGTGGGCCGGCCGTATCGGTCAGGGCATCGCCACCCTGAACAACCACGCCATCAACGGCTTCAAGGGTATGCCGGCACGCGGTGGTGCCACCAACCTGACCGATGACGAGGTCAAGGGCGCCGTTGAGTACATGGTGAACGGTTCGAAGTAAATTCGGCCTGTGCCAACGGTAAGGGACGCCACGGCGTCCCTTTTGTTTTGCCGGGCTCAATCAGAGCTGTTCGGATCCTGCCGCAGGCGTCTTTTGCAGCATTGCCTTGAGGAAATCGAGTTTGGCGGATGAGGCGGATTTATCTGCCACGGTCTTTGAGGCAGAGGTGGCCGTTTCGCAGCCCATCTCTTCGATGAAACGCGACGGCTCGACTGGCACCAGATCTTTGCCTTGACGACGCTTTTCGCACCAGGTGATATGCAGGCTTCGCTGGGCGCGGGTAATGCCCACGTACATGAGCCGTCGCTCTTCCTCAAGTTTTTCAGCCTCCTGCGATTCCCGGTGCGGCAGGATGCCTTCTTCAATCCCCACTAGAAAAACGTGGCCAAACTCCAGACCCTTCGCCGCATGCAGTGTGGAAAGCTGAACCGCATCGTAACCGTCTTCCTGATCACGCCGTTCGAGGAGGGACATCAGGGCCATGGTCTGCACGATCTCGGCCAGGGTCTTGCCATCGTCATCACTCTTCTTGGTGATCCATGCATGAAACTCCTGAACGTTGCCCCAGCGGGTCTCAGCCGTGCGTGCCTCTTCCTGATCGTACAGCCAGTTCTCGTAGTCGATGGCGGCGAGCAGATCCGGGAAGACGTCCGCCGCGGATTCACGCTGCGCTCGTGCCTGGAAGCGGTTGATGAACGAACCAAACTCACGCAGAGGCTGCAACACGCGGCTATTCACCTGCGCGGCAAAACCTTCTTCAAAGAGGGCGGCAAAGAGCGAGATCTGCCGCTCGGCGGCGTAGCGCCCCAGGGTGGCCAAGGTCTGACTTCCGATACCCCGACGTGGGGTGGTGGCAGCACGAATGAAGGCCGGGTCATCGTCATCGTTGACCATGAGGCGTAAATAAGCCAGCAAATCCTTGATCTCGGCTTTGTCAAAGAAGGATTGACCACCGGAGAGTACGTAGGGAATGCGCTGCTGACGTAGTGCCTGCTCGAAGATGCGCGCCTGATGGTTGCTGCGATACAGGATGGCGTAGTCCGAGAACTTGGCGCGGTGCTCAAAGCGGTGCCCCTGTAGCTTCATCACCACGGTTTCGGCCTCGGCCTCACCTTCGGCGCACGCAATCACATTGATATTGGCACCCGGGCCATGCTCGGACCACAGAGACTTGGCGAAGAGCTTGGGGTTGTTCTGGATGAGCGTGTTGGCAGCATCCAGGATCTTGCCGGTAGAGCGGTAGTTCTGCTCCAGCTTGATGACCTTGAGCTGCGGGAAATCTTCGGTCAGCCTGCGCAGGTTTTCCACATCGGCGCCCCGCCAACCGTAGATGGCCTGGTCATCGTCACCCACGGCGGTAAACGAGGCGCGCACACCGGTGAGCTGTTGCAGCAGGCGATACTGGGCGGTATTCGTATCCTGGTATTCATCCACCAGAATATGGCGGAAGCGATCCTGCCATTTCTGACAGATCTCCGCGTTGTCCTGCAATAGCGTGACCGGAAGCCGGATGAGATCGTCAAAGTCGACGGCCTGGTAGGCGTGCAGGGCATTGGCATAGTCCATATAAACCCGGGCGGCGACCGCTGCCTCTTCGTCCTGCGCGTTATCCAGCGCCTGCTTCGGCGAAATGAGGCCGTTCTTCCAGAGCGAGATGGTGGTTTGCAGACCGCGCAGGCGGCCCTTGTCGGTGGTGCCACTCAGCTCGCTAATGATGCCCAGGCAATCAGCCGAGTCAAAAATAGAGAAGCCGGGCTTGTAACCCAGGGTTTTGGCTTCTTCACGCACCATCCGCAGCCCGAGCGAATGGAAGGTGGCAATGGTTAGCCCCTTGGGGCTCTTGTCCATGCGCTTGGCAATGCGCTCCTGCATTTCCATCGCCGCCTTGTTGGTAAAGGTGATGGCGGCAATCTGGGTCGGCCTGAACTCGCAGGCTTCGATCAGGTAAACGATTTTTTCGGTGATAACGCGGGTCTTTCCCGAACCGGCGCCAGCCAGCACCAGGAGCGGACCATCCAGGTAGTGGATGGCTTCTCGCTGGGCGGGGTTGAGTCCCGAGGGCGAGAAGCGGGGTGCGGCGGAAAAACTGGAAGACATGGGCGCGAATTTTACCGTCTGGGCGAGGTCACTGCCCGAAACCGAGCCGCGAAATATTTTTTGCCGGGATTTTTTGCGGAAAACTGCGAGAGGCTCACCTGGTGAGACTCTCATGGTGTGCAATAATCATTCCAATCTCTCAAAAGGAAGTCAGCATGGACGACAACAAGGTTAAGGCACTGGGTGCTGCACTGGCCCAAATCGAAAAGCAGTTCGGCAAGGGTGCCATCATGAAGATGGGCGACGCGCAGGTAGAGCAAGGCATTCAGGCGGTATCGACCGGCTCGCTCGGTCTGGATATGGCCCTGGGCATTGGTGGTCTGCCGCGCGGACGTGTGGTGGAAATCTACGGTCCGGAATCGTCGGGTAAAACCACGCTGACGCTGCAGGTGATTGCCGCTGCGCAACGCGCCGGGGGCACCGCCGCCTTTATCGATGCCGAACACGCGCTGGATCCGGTGTACGCCGGCAAGCTGGGTGTGGATGTACCGAATCTGATTATTTCGCAGCCGGATACCGGTGAGCAGGGTTTGGAAATCGCCGACATGCTGGTCCGTTCGGGCGGTGTGGACATCATCGTCATCGACTCGGTGGCCGCCCTGACGCCACGCGCCGAAATCGAGGGCGAGATGGGTGACTCGATGATGGGTCTGCACGCCCGCCTGATGAGCCAGGCGCTGCGTAAGCTGACCGGCAGCATCAAAAAGACGAATACGCTGGTGATCTTTATTAACCAGATCCGTATGAAGATCGGTGTGATGTTCGGCAACCCCGAAACCACCACCGGTGGTAACGCGCTGAAGTTCTACGCGTCGGTACGTCTGGATATCCGCCGTATTGGCGCCATCAAGAAAGCGGACGAAGTCATTGGTTCAGAGACCCGCGTCAAGGTGGTCAAAAATAAAGTGGCTCCCCCGTTCCGCGAAGCCATCTTCGACATTCTTTACGGCGAAGGCATCTCGCGCGAAGGCGAAATCATCGAGCTGGGTGTTGAGCACAAGATTATCGACAAGGCCGGCGCATGGTACGCCTATAACGGCGAGAAGATTGGCCAGGGTAAAGATAATGTGCGCGAGTTCCTGAAGTCGCGCCCTGAGATGGCCCGCGAAATTGAAGCCAAGATCATGGACGCGGCCGGCATCACCAAGGCCGGTGCAGCACCGGCGGCTGAAGGTGACGACGCCTAAACCCGGGCATTGCTGAACGCCCCGGACGAGATTGGCTGCCCCAGCTGACGATCTGCGTGCTCGCGCTTTGCGCCTTTTGGCGCGGCGCGAGTATTCGCGGCAGGAGCTGGCCAAGAAACTCCTGAGCAAACCGGCCCCGCGGCCGATGCGGCCGAGTAATCACGGTCGGCATGGCGCATCAGAGGCCTTTGATACGGAATCATTCTCCGAGGAAGTCTACGAGCCGCCCACAGAGCGTGAGGTTGATGCCCTGCTCGATGATCTGGAGCAACGCAAGATGCTCTCCGATACCCGCTACGCCGAAATGCGGACGCGTGTGCGGGCGCCCCGTTACGGTGATAGCCGCTTACGGCAGGAGCTGGCGCAAAAGGGGATCGACCGCGAGACGATTGACGCGGTGATTGCTGAACAACCTAGTGAGTACGCACGCTGCCACGAGGTCTGGCTGAAGAAGTTCGGTCAGCGACCTGCTGACATGAACGAGCGCGTCAAACAGACGCGTTACCTGGTCACCCGGGGCTTTGCCATGCGGGCGATTCAGCAGGTACTCCGTGAAGAGGGATGTGATGGCAGCGAAGGCGGTCAAAGCGGCGAGGGGCTCGATCCGAATCCGGCTTCCTGAGACAATAGACACTTAGCCGTTTAACTTGAATCCATAAAAACCATGACTGCCATCGAAACCAGCCAGCCCGCCACGCTCTCGGCCCGCAACCTGCGCAAGGTGTACCGCAAGCGTACGGTGGTGAAGGATGTGTCCTTCGACGTGAAGGCGGGCGAGGTCGTTGGTCTGCTCGGCCCTAACGGGGCGGGTAAAACGACCTGCTTTTACATGGTGGTGGGCCTGGTGCCTGCCGATGGTGGCAATATCACGCTAGCGGGCGAGGAAGTCGTACACCTGCCGATCCACAAACGCGCGCACATGGGGGTGTCCTACCTGCCGCAGGAAGCCTCTGTCTTCCGCAAGCTGACGGTGGAAGAAAACATTCTGGCGGTACTGCAACTGCAAAAGCTGCCGCCCGATGAAGAGCGCAATCGTCTAGAGACCCTGCTTGACGAGCTGGCGATCCAGCATATCCGTGATAGCCGGGCCGCATCGCTCTCCGGCGGCGAACGCCGCCGGGTCGAGATTGCCCGGGCGCTGGCAACCGAGCCGCGCTTTATTCTGCTGGATGAACCCTTTGCCGGCGTTGACCCGATTGCCGTACTGGAGATCCAGAAGATCATCCGTTTTCTGAAGGAACGCGGCATCGGCGTGCTGATCACCGACCACAATGTGCGCGAAACGCTAGGCATTACAGACCGCGCCTATATCATCAGTGAGGGCACGGTGCTGGCTTCGGGTCGACCAGACGACATCATCAACAACGACGCGGTTCGCCAGGTGTACCTGGGCGAGCATTTCCGCCTCTAAGCACCCTGCCGCATCTGCGGCTACCGGAAAAAGACACCCATGAAGGCCAGCCTGCAACTCAAGGCCTCGCAACAGCTGACAATGACACCGCAGCTGCAGCAGTCGATCCGGCTACTGCAATTGTCATCGGTCGAGCTGCAGCAGGAGGTGGCCCAGGCGCTGGCCGAAAATCCGATGCTCGAACGCGAAGAGGGGGAGGAATCCGATCGCGCCAACGACACGACCGAAGCTGAGGTCGCTGAATTTCGTGCCAATGCCGACAACAAGACCGGACAGACATCGGCTGACGATGCGGCCGATGATATGGCCGAAACCCGCCACGGTGACGTGCTACCCGATACCGCCGAGGCCTTCGAACAACGGAGTCCGATAGATCTGGATGAAGGCCCGTACGATTACAGCAATTACGAAGGCAGCTACGGTGGCAGTGGTGGACGCGACGACGACTTCGAGCCAGAGCACGCGGATAGCGCCACACTGACACTGCGCGAACATTTACTGACTCAGGCCGGGCTGATGCGTGCGAGCTGGCGTGAGCAATGTCTGGTGCGGATTCTGATTGAGGCGCTTGATGAACGGGGCTATCTGATTGGCACTCTGGTAGAAATCCAGAGCAGCTTGCCGAGCGACGAAGCCGTCACGCTGGCCGAACTCGAGGCCGCCCTCGGTCGCCTGCAACAACTCGATCCTCTGGGGGTAGGCGCACGGGGTCTGGAAGAGTGTCTGCTGCTGCAATTGCAGGAGTCCACCGAGGCGTCTGCCGAATTAGCCAGGCTGCTGGTGGCCGACCACCTGCCACTTCTGGCACAACGTGACTTTGCCCAGCTGCGCCGCAAGACCGGAGCGACGGATGATGTACTGCGCGATGCCCAATCTTTAATCCGCAGCCTGAACCCGCACCCCGGGGCGAGCTACCTCGATGATGCTAGCCCGTACATCATTCCAGAAGTCATCGTCCGCCGGGTTCCCCGAGCCAGCGATCAGGATGCGAATCATGAACCGGCAGCCGCCGAGTGCTGGCACGCGATGATCAACCCCGATGCGTTACCACGACTGCGCGTCAACCGGTTGTATGCGGATCTGCTTCGCCGCTCGGGCGATGCCCAAAGCGGATTGGGCGGCCAGCTTCAGGAAGCACGCTGGTTGATCAAAAATATCCAGCAGCGTTTCGATACGATTGAGCGGGTGGCGCAGGCCATTGTCCGCGAGCAGGCCGATTTCTTTGAAAAAGGGGAGTTGGCCATGCGTCCGCTGGTGCTGCGGGAGATTGCCGACCAACTCGGGCTGCACGAATCGACGATTTCCCGGGTCACCTCTCAGAAATTTATGGCGACACCACGCGGAGTCTTTGAATTTAAATACTTTTTTGGCAGCCACGTCGGCACCGACGATGGCGGCGCTGCATCGGCGACAGCCATCAAGGCCCGGATTCGGCAGCTGATCAACGAAGAAAATCCAAAAAAACCACTCTCCGACCAGCAAATTTGTCATCTTTTTAGTGCCGAAGGCATTGTCGTAGCCCGCCGTACCATAGCAAAATACCGTGAGGCGATGGGTTTGCCCACCGCCAGTTTGCGCAAGACCTTATAGAGGAGGCAGTATGAATCTGCAAATCAGTGGTCACCATCTGGACGTCAGCCCGGCCATCCGTGACTATGTCAGCCAGAAGCTACAAAAGGTCACCCGTCATTTTGACCATGTCATCGACATCCATGTCGTGCTGAGCGTCGAGAAACTGAACCAGAAGGCCGAAGTCACCCTGCATGTACCGGGGAAGGACATCTTCGTTGAAACGACCGACCCGAACCTCTACGCGGCGGTTGATGATCTCACCGACAAGCTGGATCGCCAGGTTCAGAAATACAAGCAGAAGATCCAGGATCACGGCCGGGGGCATAGCGTCGCCAGCCATCTCGAATAACCTCTGACCGACCGGCGGGCACCCTAGGGTGCCCGCCTTTTATTCAATGAACGCTATTGCCCGACTCCTCGCCGCCGATAACGCGAATAACGCCACGACGATTTCGCTCGACACTCAGGCGGCCACCAAGGAAGTCCTCTTCCAGATTGCCGCCGATACCTTCAGCGAACGGCTCGGTATCAACAGCACGCTGATCCGCGATGCCTTGCTCATGCGTGAGCAGCTGGGCTCCACCGGACTAGGTCAGGGCGTTGGCATCCCCCACGGTCGCCTCAAAGGCCTGAAGCAGGTTGCCGGCCTGTTCTTTCGTCTGGGCAAAGCGATTCCGTTTGAGGCACCGGATAATCGCCCAGTCGACCTGATCTTCTTCCTGCTGGTGCCCGAACAGAGCACCGAGGAACACCTGCAGCTGCTTTCCGAGCTGGCCCAGGGCTTCTCGGACCCCGCCTTCCGCGATGGGCTCCGCGGTGCCGCTGACATCGGCAGCGTTCAGAAACTGTTTTCGGAAGATGCCGCCTGATGAAGGAAGTCGGCGTCACGCAGCTTTTTGAAGAGTATAAGGATCGCCTCGAGCTAAGCTGGGTCGGCAGTGTGGGTTGCAACCGGAGCATCCGTCTGGTCGAAAAAGATGCCTTTGGCTCGGATATTGTCGGCCACCTGAACATCATTCACCCGGACCGCCTCCAGGTGGTGGGCTCAGCAGAACAGAAGTGGGCGCTGCGCACCCGGGCACAGCGCCGCCAGTCGGTCTTTGAAGATCTCTGCCAGTCGGCACCGCCGGCCATCATCGTGGCCGACAATCTACCCGTGCTGGACGAACTGCGCGACGCCTGCGAAAAGACCGGCACACCGCTCTTTGCCTCCCCGCGTTCCTGCTCGGCGGTGATTGACCAGCTGCGCCACTATCTGGCACGCAAGCTGGCCGACAGCACCAGCCTGCACGGCGTGTTCATGGATGTACTGGGCATGGGCGTGCTGATTACCGGCGAATCCGGATCGGGCAAGAGTGAACTGGCGCTGGAGCTGATCTCACGGGGGCATGGTCTAGTCGCCGATGACATCGTCGAGATGACGCGGGTAGCACCCAATGTGATTGAAGGTCGCTGCCCGGGGCTGTTGCGTGATTTTCTTGAAGTACGCGGCCTAGGCTTACTGAACATCCGCACGATCTTTGGTGAAACGGCATCACGGCGCAAGATGCGCCTGAAACTGATCGTGCACCTGCATCGTCAGAAACCCGGCGTCGATACGCCACGACTGCCTTTCGATGCACAGACCCAGGAAGTGCTGGGCATCAATATCCGCAAGGTCAACATTCCGGTGGCGGCTGGTCGCAACCTGGCCGTGCTACTCGAAGCCGCCGTACGCAATACGATCCTGCAGTTCCGTGGCATCGACAGCCTGGAAGAGTTTATTGCCCGCCAGCAGGAAGAAGTGCTGGCCCAAGAGCACCTGGTCGCCCAAAGCGCACAGCGCCCGCTGGCTCTCGACCCATCCCACCTGGTCGAGCCGGACGATCCGTCGATCTGACTTACCGGAAGGTGATCACCTGCGGCTGATCGGTCAGCCCGCTTTCGGCACCCTCAGGCGTGGCACAGGGTTCATCAAAGCTTTCGGCATCAAAGGCGATATCACCGCCGCCGACAATCTCGCCCGCGGTTTCTGCGCGCAGCCCTTCGAAATCAAACAGATTGCGATCGCCCAGGTGCGAGGGCACCACATTCTGGATCGCTGTTAACACCGATTCGGTGCGGCCCGGGTAGCGCTTGTCCCACTCGGCCATCATCTCGCGCACCTTCTGACGCTGCAGGTTTTCCTGCGAACCGCACAGGTTACACGGAATAATCGGGAAACCCACACCGCGGGCGTAGCGCGCAATGTCGACTTCAGGCACATAAGCCAGGGGTCGGATGACCGTATTGCTGCCATCATCCGTCACCAGCTTGGGCGGCATGGCCTTGAGCTTGCCACCGAAGAGCATATTGAGGAACAGGGTGTGCACGATGTCATCCCGATGATGACCCAGCGCGATCTTGTTGGCACCCAGCTCTTTGGCGGTTTTGTAAATGATGCCGCGGCGCAGGCGGGAGCACAGCGAGCAGGTGGTTTTACCTTCGGGGATCTTTTCCTTGACGATGGAATAGGTGTCCTGCGTCACGATCCGGTATTCAACCCCAAGGCTTTCCAGGTAATTGGGCAGTACCTCGGCCGGGAAGCCGGGCTGCTTCTGATCCAGGTTCATCGCAATGATGCGGAAATCGACGGGGGCACGCTTACGCAGTGCCAGCAACACATCGAGCAGGGTGTACGAATCTTTACCGCCCGAGAGGCAGACCATGACGGTGTCACCGTCTTCGATCATGCGGTAGTCGCCAATGGCTTTGCCAACGCGGTTCTCGATAAAGCGGCGCAGCTTCTGGATCGTTTGGGAGGGGACTTCAGGAGAGGACGACATGACTCAGGTTCTTAAAGAGGAACAATCTAGGTGGCCAGATGCGCACTGCGACCGCCATCGACATTAATGACCTGCCCGGTGATATACGGGGCATCAAACATCAGGAAGCGGACGGTGCGGGCCACATCCGCTGGCGTACCGGCACGCTTGAGTAGCGTGTGCTGCACGATGGCATTGCGCTCGGCATCGGGAAACTGGCCATCCTCCGGCCAGAGTATAGGCCCTGGCGCGACGGCATTGACCCGCACCTCGGGTGCCAGCTCGACCGCCAGCGCCCGGGTGAGCGTCAGTAGCGCTCCCTTGGCGGCCGCGTAAAGTGGATAACCGGCCAGCGGTCGTTCAGCGTGAATATCGGTAATGTTAACGATGCTGCCGCCGGCAGCACGTAAATGCGGTGCGGCAGCCTGCGCCAGGAATAAGGGCGCCTTGAAGTTGCTCCCCACCAGATCATGCCAAGCGTTTTCATCAATCGCCCCGATCGGGGTCGGAAAGAAGGAAGAGGCGTTGCAGACCAGACCATCCAGCCGCCCGAACTTCGCCACCACCCCCTCAATCAGTGGCGCAATTGCCGCCGTATCTAGGAGGTCGGCACGCATCACATGGGCTGATTCTGGCCGTATGGTGTTCAGCTCGGCCGCCATGGCCTCAGCCTCCGACACCGCCCGCCGTGCGTGCAAAACCACGCGGGCGCCGCTCTCGTACAAAGCCCGGGCAATCGTGGCGCCGACGCGCCGACCCGCGCCCGTGATTAGAATCACCGGGGCGGAGGATAGCAACAGGCTTTGTGCGTTCGACATGACGCGTATTGTCGCATGCGCTATTCTCCTGCTCTATGCCCCAATCACCCTTGAGCCCCACGCACACCTGAATTCATGACGCTCCCTCCGATCATCCAGCCGGCCAGCCCACGCGGGCAGGATCCGCTCCCACCGCCAAGCGCCGAGGCACAAGCCTTTAGCCAGGCACTCTGTGAACGCATTGTCACGGCCATTGAAGCAGCGGGCGGCTGGATACCGTTTTCCGAGTACATGGCCCTGGCGCTCTATGCCCCGGGTTTGGGATATTACAGTGGGGGCGCTCACAAGTTTGGGGCGGCGGGTGATTTCGTCACCGGGCCGGAAATGACACCCCTTTTTGGGCAGACGCTGGCACGTACGGTCGCCCCGATGCTGGCCGCTTCCTCACCGATCATTACCGAAGCCGGTGCCGGTACCGGCAAACTGGCCGGCGACCTCTTGCTCGCACTAGAGAAACTGGATCAGCTGCCTGAGCGCTATGACATTCTGGAGCTTTCGGGCGAACTGGCGGAGCGTCAGCGCCAGCACCTGCAGACCACTGTGCCACATCTGATGGATCGCATTCACTGGTTAAGCGCACTACCCGATTCCCTCTCGGGTGTCGTGATCGGCAACGAAGTGCTTGATGCCATGCCGGTGGAACTGATCCGCTGGCAGCGCGCTGAGACGCCTCAGGTCCAGCGCCTGGGTGTACGTCTGGAAGTGGTTGAGGACGGCGCTCGGTTTATCTCTGCGCCCGCACCTACGGCACAGGCCGCTTCTGCGGCACTTATCGACCGCGTTCGCGCACTGGCCGACAAGTACGCGTGGCCAGACGACTACACCACCGAGCTCCCTGAGGCTGGGCCGGCCTGGGTGGCGACTGTGGCACAGCGCATGACGCATGGGGCGCTACTACTCATTGACTACGGCTTTCCTCGCCACGAGTTCTATCACCATGAACGTACGGGCGGCACGCTGATGTGCCATTACCGGCACCGCGCCCATCCCGATCCTTACTACTGGCCGGGCTTGCAGGACATCACCGCACATGTGGACTTCACGGCGATTGCCGAGGCAGGTTTTGATGCCGGGCTAGAGGTCACCGGTTATTGCACACAGGCGGGTTGGCTCATGGATGCCGGGCTGCTGGATCTTCTAGCCGCCCAACAGCCGACCGATTACAACCAGGCCGATGGTCAGTGGGTACGTACCCAACACGCAGTCCAGACGCTGCTCTCGCCCGCCGAAATGGGGGAATTCTTTAAGGTGATCCTACTCACCAAAGGCCTACCCGCCGACCTGCGCATTCCGGGCTTCTTGCGTAGCGACCGATCGCATACGCTGTAGACCGTTCTAGCCTGTCTTCTTTCGCGCGGCTCCCGACTCTTTCGGTGCATCCGGCACCACTGCCTTCAACCAGTCATTGATCACGCTAGCCACGTGATCCCAATCCCGCTCCAGCATCAGGCCGTGGCCCATGCCCGGGAAAATGACAGGTTCCACACCATACACGTCCGCGGTATCGCGCACCTGATTGGCCGGAATGATGTGATCCAGTTCAGCGCCGATGATCAGCTTGGGCGTGGGCTGTAAACGCTCCGGGTTGATCAGGTTGAACATGGTCATATCCCAGATGGCGCGCTGCGACTCCATCTGCGAAAGCATCAGGTAGCGCTGCAGATCGGTGAGCGAGGCCGGTTGGGCGAAGAGGGCGTCTTTGAGCGCATCGATATCGATCGGGCCGCCGGTCATGAGCTGCGAGAGGTTGCCCAGCATGTCGGGGCGTGACCAGAGCAGCGACATGGAGCTGGCAATCAGACCGCGGGGCGGCACGGAACACATCAGCACTGCGGCGGGGAAAACCTCTTTCTCGAGGCACTTCTGCACCACAAACCCACCCATGGAGTGGCCAATCAGCACCGGGGGCTCGCCGAGCTCTTCGATCACCTGCAGAACGTCGGCCACGAAGTGATCAATGCCCCAGTTACCGAGTTGCTCATGCCCTTCGCTACCACCGTGGCCGCGCACAGACACGGCATGTGCCGGCCAGCCGCGCTCGGCAAACCACTCCAGGAAATGTTCAGACCAGACCCAGGCGGCGGTAAAGGCGCCGTGCACAAACAGCAACGGTGTACGGCGTTTGCCTTTGCTGGGATAGCGGCTGATGACTTCAAGAGAGAGGGCGTCGTTCAAAGGGATTACCTCAGGCTAGATGCTGCAGGGCTTCAATGCGCGCCTCGCGAATACGCGTGGCGATGTGTTCCTGGGTGCGCACCGCAAGGGCGATGGCACCGGCATCGACCGCGGCAGCGGCGGATTGAGCTTTTTGCCAGTGATCCGCCACATCGGCTTTAGCGCCCACGATGGACAGGGCGGTCAGCAGCATTTGGAAACGCTCCGGTCGGCGCAAGGCATCACAGCGTTCGAGGGTGTCGAGCTGATCCTCGGCGCTCAGGGAATCGGGGGATAGCAGGGCTGCGCGATGGCGGACCAGCAACAATGCCAGATCGCGACACTCACTAGGCAGCCGCAGCCGATCAGCCAGTGCGGCCACCTGTTCGGGGCTGCCTTGGGCAAGCCAAACGGCCACGCGCACCGGCAACGGCACGCCCCGGCGGGCCGCTTCGTTTAGACGATTGGAGCTATCTGGGCCAGCCGGCAGATCAGGAAAAATGTCAGCGGTGGCACCACAGGTTTCGAGTTCGGCCAGCATTCGTGCTGGCTGTTCGGCCATGAGCCCGCGCGAGACTTCTTGCCAAACGCGCTCGGCCACCAGGTGCTTTGTTTCGCCGGCGCGCACCATGTGCTGCATCAGCGCGCGGGTTTCGGGGGCGACCGTAAATTGCGGGAAACGTGCAGCAAAGCGGGCCAGACGCAGAATACGCACCGGGTCTTCAGCAAAAGCCGGGCTGACATGGCGCAGGATTTTCGCCTGCAGATCCTGCTGCCCGCCGTAAGGGTCAATCAAGGTACCATCCGTCTCTTCGGCGATGGCATTGATGGTGAGATCACGGCGTGCCAGATCCTCTTCAAGCGTCACATCGGGCGCGGCATACACCTGAAAGCCATGGTAACCATGGCCGCTCTTACGCTCGGTGCGGGCGAGCGCATATTCTTCGTGCGTTGTCGGGTGTAAAAAGACCGGGAAGTCTTTGCCCACCGGCGTGTAACCAGCGGCGAGCATGTCCGCCGGGGAAGCACCGACCACCACATAATCGCGGTCGCCGGGCGGCAAACCCAGCAGACGGTCGCGCACCGCACCTCCAACCGTGTAGATCTTCATGACCAGCGCTTTAGGATCCGAAGCGCGGCACCGGAGACTTAGCGCCCGGCGCGGCTGCGGTAATCGTCGAACTGGACGGTATCGCCACTACCCAGCAGATAAAGCGGTGCCACGGCTTCCAGTGGTTCGGGATTCCAGTTAGGCGGTGTTTTGCAGCCACCACTGCACACGCTGTCGACCTGCATCGAACGAATGTTGTCGGCCGACATCATCTTGTTCGGCAACAGCGACAAAAGCGCAGCCTGGAAGTAGGCCAGGTTTTCCGAAAGGGGAATGATGCGACAACGCACGTCGAGCACATCGGCCGTGTATTCGACCAGTTCCTTGAGCGTGTAAACCGTCGGGCCACAGAGGTCATAGGTCTGACCCTCGGTAGCGGGCGTATCCAGTGCCTGGGCAAAAGCCTTGGCCACGTCATCCACCGACACCGGCTGGAAGCGCGCATCGGCACAACCCAGCGGCATGAACGGCAGCTTGCTCAGCAGGCTGGCGAAGGTGTTGATGAACGAATCGCGCGCACCAAAGATCACCGAGGGACGGAAGATGGTGGTGATCAGACCCGACTCACGAATCACGGCTTCACCAGCCGCTTTAGAGCGCAGGTATTCCGAGGGTGCAGTCTTGTCGGCATTCAGCGCGCTCATGTGCAACAAACGCCGCACGCCAGCAGTCTTACAGCCTTCAACGATCTTGCGCGGCAGTTCCACGTGGGCCGCCGCGAACTCCGGCCCGTAGGGAATGGCCGGGGTGGAACCGTGAAGAATACCCACCAGGTTAATGACCGCATCCTGGCCTGCGGCCAGTCGGGCGATCACACCCTCGTCACGGACATCCGCTTCGACCAGCGTGACGCTGGGCAGCATAGTGACGTCGCGATTCTTCTCGTAACGACGGGTCGGGATCGTGACCTGAACTCCTGCATCGACCAGCACACGCGCCAGATGGCGCCCAACAAAACCGGTGCCACCAATGAGGAGAATTTTCTTATTCGTCAGCATGCGTTTTCCTTGGTCGATCATCTGATCTTCGGGTTACTGGTGTTTGCCGGTTATTTTAAGGCATTTCAGGGCAAATCCGTTACGCCACCCGAGGGGCTGGACTTGGGCCCGATGGTGCCCAGCATGATCTTGAGCGAGGGCGATGAGCCGGTCATGACGGTCTGATAGAACACGGCATTGCTCATGACTTTTTTGACGTAGTCACGGGTTTCGGAGAAGGGGATGGTTTCGGCATAGATCGCACCCTCGAGCGGCTTCACATCACGCCATTTGCGGGCTCGGCCCGGGCCAGCGTTATAGGCCGCCGAGGCCAGAACCGGATGGTTATCAAGGCTTTCCAGCACCAGGCGCATGTAGGTAGTGCCAAGCATGACGTTGGTGTCGGGATCGTGCAGGTCACCGGGCCCCAGTTTGACGCCGATCTTGTTGGCCACCCATTTGCCGGTCGCCGGCATCACCTGCATCAGGCCGGCCGCACCCACGTTGGAACGTGCCTTGGTGACAAAGCGGCTTTCCTGGCGCATCAGGCCATACACCCAGGCCTTATCCAGATTCTGCCGATCCGAGTGCGGCACGATCTTGTCGGCATAGGGGGTCGGGAAACGTAGCTGGTAGTTATGTTCCGCCTTGGTCCGGTCCGCTGCGCTGATCGACCGGTCAATGATCTGATTCCGGTGTGCCAGTTCGGCTGCCGCCAGAAGCTGCCGGTCACTCATGCCACGCAGCGCCCAGCTCCACTCCTTGACACCGTCCCGCTGCTGATCGACCCGGTAAAAAGCCAGCGCACGACGGATTCCCGGTTGACTTTCAACATAACGCATCTCGTCGGCGCTGGCCGGCTCGGCCTGCTGCGGCACCTGCGCTCGGTTACCCAGTTCTTCGGCAGCCAACACTCCATAAAAATTGGGCTGGCCGGCAATTCGTTTGAACTGTTCGCTAGCTGCACCATCACGACCCAGGGCCTTGAACGCACGGCCTTTCCAGTAAACCCACTCTGGGGCGCTGACCATGGGCTCAGGCATGGCATCAATGTCGGCCTGCACCAGCCGCCAATCCTGTGCGCGTAAGGCCACGCGGACCCGCCAGGCCATCGCGTCATCCGGCAACAGCACCGTGCCGCTCATCCGCACCGCATTAAGCGCCTCCGGGCTTTGCTGAATGCCCAGTTGCCAGCCGATAACACCCCAGACGTATTCCTGCTGGGCCTTATCTAAACTGCCACCATAGCGCTTCACTGCTCCGATGGCACTATCCGGTGCATTACGTGCCATTCGAACCAGCGCCAGCGTGGCAAGCTCTTTCTGGGTTTCATCGGTCGGCACGCCCACACGCTCCAGGTAGATAGGGGGTTTATTCAATGCCGCATCCAGACCGCCGGCTGCTTCATTACCCGTTATCCGCATAATAGATAGGGTGAGCCGCGCCTGAGTCGGCTTATTAAGAGCCACCTGGCGGCGGGCACGCAACCAGCCCTCGGACATACTAAGCCCGTTGTTCGCTGCCATAGCTTCAAAGAGAATCTGACAGGCTTCGGGGGTTTCTACCGTCGTCGCCCAGAGGACCCGTGCCTGATCCTGCGCAGCGCCATCACCGTTATTGACCCGCGGAAGCAGGCTATAGCACTGCACATCCAGTTCCGGTTGCAGCATCAATGGTCCCTGCTGGGCAACCAGTGCCCAGTTGGCTTGCCGGGCCTGGGCACGAATCCAGTCGGCACGCAGCAATTCCGCCGGCCTCTGGCCCTCGTACTTTTTCAGAAATGCGCGAATCTGAGGGCTATCAGAGCTGAGTTGCGGTTTAAGCATCCAGGATTCGACATAGGGCGCTAACTCATGTTCTTTCAGCTGGGGATAGAGTTGCTCGACCTTGCCCAGCTGCCCCTTTTGCGCGGCATCGCGGGCGCTCGCAAATGTCGCATCCTGTGCCAAAACCGGATGTACGATGGCCGTCAGCGCACCCAGCACGGCAATGACACGAAATGCACGCATATCCATCGTGCGGAAAATTTGCTTCAACATGAGTCAGTCAACCAGGAGGGATGGGCACGGCAAACGGTTATGCTACTGTCCGGACTATGCCGAACGTCAACGATGAAAAATTCTATCGCAGTACGCTGCGTACCCGCATGAAATCATGGCGTCGTCAGCTATCGACCGAGGATCATGCGCAATTAAGCCGACGCATCTGCGACATACTAGAAGATCATTTTCACCCGCCGCCTTCGCCCTTTGCCTTTTATGCGCCCATGGCCAAGGAACCCGATATCGCCCCCCTTATGCATGAGTGGTATGCCGCGGGCGTGCAGGTCTGCCTGCCGCGGGTGAACACCCCCGATGCTCCGCTGGATTTCTATCTGTGGGATCCGAACATCCGCCCGACCCTCGACGAGGCAGGCATTGTGGCACCCCCCGCCAACCCGGATAAAAGGGTCACACCCAAGATGCTGTTCATTCCTTGTCTAGGGCTGGATCAAGCGGGATTTCGCCTGGGCTATGGGGGTGGGTACTATGACCGGACGATGCCGCTATTGCCGGGCGCCAAGACGATCGGGGTGCTCTTCTCGGGGCAGTTACTCGATGACATCCGCCCGCAGGCACACGACGTGGCTCTGGACGGCTGGATTACCGAAAAAGGCCTCGTGCTCTAGCTCGGTTAATCAGATCGCGCCGTCGACTGGCGTAATACAACGCCGGTGAGCCCATACAGCAGGGCCGCACCAAGAAAAGCCCGGATAGCATCCGGCTGATCATAAAGGGACGTTTCGACGGTAAAGAAAGCGGTGTTCAGCACACGATCCAGTGCCACCACCAGCACTAACGCTAACCAGAAGCGAACCCCTTGCACGCCCCCCGAATCGGGAATTTTCGGAAAGAGGCGACCGCAAGACCACCCGAGTAGCACGATGGCACCGGCCAGCAGATAGAGGGTGGTTTCGTACATACCGTGTGCCCCGTCGGTCTTTGAGCCGATGAAACCTAGGCCAGAAAGAGCCGGTAAGCCGGGTTATCCGACTCGTTGCGGTACGGATAACCCAGGCCAGCCAAGAAGGCCTCGAAGGCGGCCATGTCCGTTGCCGGCACCTGGAAACCCACCAGCACACGGCCGAAGTCCGCACCATGATTACGATAATGAAACAGGCTGATATTCCAGCCGGCACTCATGTTCTCGAGAAAACGCATGAGTGCGCCCGGCCGCTCGGGAAACTCGAAGCGATAGATAAGTTCCTGCAACGCGACCCCGGCTTCTTCACGCGGCGTATGACCGCCCACCATGTAACGCACATGCAGCTTGGCCATTTCGTCGTCAGTTAGATCCAGCGCCGCATAGCCTTCGGCCTTGAGCATATCGACCAGCGCCGTCACTTCAGCGCGTTTGGCCGTCTGGATACCCACGAAAACGTGCGCCGCGCCGGGGTCGTTGTAGCGGTAGTTGAATTCGGTGATGCTGCGGCTGCCGAGTAACGCCAGAAACTTACGGTACGCACCCGGCTTTTCCGGGAGTGTCACCGCCAGAATCGCTTCGCGCTGTTCACCCAACTCGGCCCGTTCGGCCACAAAACGCAGCCGGTCAAAGTTCATGTTGGCGCCCGAGGCCACGGCCACGAGGGTTTTGCCCTGGGTACCCGTTTTAGCCGCCCAGGCTTTCATACCGGCAACGGCCAGCGCACCGGCCGGTTCGAGCACCGAGCGGGTGTCTTCAAAGACATCCTTGATGGCGGCACAAATGGCATCGTTATCGACCAGAATCATCTCATCGACGAATCGCTCCGCCACGCGGAAACACTCGGCACCGACCTCTTTGACGGCGGCGCCATCGGCAAACAACCCGACTTGGTCAAGTCGAATCCTTTCATGAGCCTCAAGCGACCGGGCCATGGCATCGGCATCGACTGCCTCGACGCCGATCACCTTGATCTCGGGGCGCACCAGTTTCACTGCTGCCGCGACGCCGGCGATCAGGCCACCGCCGCCGACACAGCAGAAAATGGCTTCAATGGGCTTGGGGTGCTGGCGCAGAATCTCCAGGCCCACCGTGCCCTGACCGGCGATAACGTCCGGGTCATCGAAGGGATGCACAAAGGTGAGTCCTTCCTCCCGCTCCAGGCGGCGCGCCTCGTTATAGGCATCATCAAAAGAATCACCGAACAGCACCACCTCGCCACCGCGCGAACGCACCGCGTTGACCTTGATGCCCGGGGTGGTGGTGGGCATCACGATGACGGCACGGCACCCCAACTTCTGGGCCGAAAGCGCCACCCCCTGCGCATGATTACCGGCAGAGGCGGCCACCACGCCCCGTTTGAGCGATTCGGCTGACAGCTTGGCCATCTTGTTATAGGCGCCCCGCAATTTGAACGAGAAGACCGGTTGCTGATCTTCCCGCTTGAAAAAGACCTCATTGCCAAGGCGCGCCGACAGATTCGGCGCAAAATCCAGCGGTGATTCGATGGCCACGTCATAGACCTCGGCCGCCTCGATACGGCGCAGGTACTCGGTCAATGGAAAAGGCACATCATTCTTGGCGGTCATGGCAACTCGGTGGGGCATCTGAAAAGCGTGAAAAAAGGCACACACCGAGTAGGGCTGAAAACGGCAGCCATACTGCCTGAAAAGCCACGCCGGCGCGTGATGGCATTATACCGATGCGCTACAATACGGGGTTCAAAAATGGCCTTTATGTCGGCACCCCATCATGAACGCACGCCTCCGCGAGATCCCCTACAACTACACCTCGTACTCTGACCGCGAGGTGGTGATTCGCCTGCTCGGCCAGGAGAACTGGGCCATCCTCGACGAGTTACGAAGCGAGCGCGTCACCGGTCGTTCAGCCCGCATGCTCTATGAGGTGCTGGGCGATATCTGGGTGATACAGCGTAACCCGTACCTGGAAGACGATCTACTGAAGAATCCGCAGCGCCAATCGGCGCTGATCGCCGCGCTGCGCCACCGGGTGGCCGAAATCGAAAAACGCCGCGACGGCAATGAAAAGGTGGCCCAGCTACTTAAGGCCACCGGTAAGGCCATCGACCACTTTGCCGAGCATCTGCAATCCACGGCGGCGCGCCGCCGCAAGGTTCTGCGCACATTAAGCAAGCACACGCGTAAGGACAACGTTGCCTTTGATGGCCTGGCTCGTGTCTCGCATGTCACCGATGCCACTGACTGGCGTGTCGAGTACCCCTTTGTAGTGCTCTACCCGGATACTGAAGACGAGATCGGCCCGCTGGTGCGCGACTGCATCAAGCTGGGACTGACCATCATCCCGCGCGGGGGTGGCACGGGTTATACCGGTGGCGCTGTCCCGCTGACCGCGAACTCGGTTGTGATTAACACCGAAAAATTGATTGATATTGCACCGGTCGAGTTTGTAAACCTACCGGGCGTCGACCATGCCGTCGGTACCGTGCGTACCGGTGCGGGCGTGGTGACCAAACGCGTTTCCGAGGCCGCCGAACAGGCGGGCCTGGTCTTTGCAGTTGACCCGACCTCGGCAGAGGCCTCGTGCATCGGTGGCAACATTGCCATGAACGCTGGCGGCAAAAAGGCCGTGCTGTGGGGTACGGCACTGGACAACCTGGCCTGGTGGAAGATGGTCACTCCGGATGGCAACTGGCTGGAGGTCGAACGCCTCGACCACAACCTGGGCAAGATCCACGAACAGGAAACCGTTCGCTTCCGCCTCAAGCGTTTTGATGCCAACGGCAAGAAGCTGCTGAGTGAAGAAATCCTCAGCATCGCGGGCGCCGCCTGCCGCAAGATCGGTCTGGGCAAGGATGTAACGGACAAGTTCCTCGGCGGCGTGCCGGGCGTGCAGAAAGAAGGCACTGATGGCATCATCGTTGCTGCCCGCTGGGTATTGCACAAGATGCCGGCGCATACGCGCACCGTGTGTCTGGAATTTTTTGGTCAGGTGCGCGAAGCCGTCCCGGCCATTGTCGAGATTACCGATTACTTCAAGCCCAATGGCGGCGGCCGCAACCTCGGTGTGCTGTTGGCCGGTCTCGAGCATCTGGACGAGCGCTACCTGAAGGCCGTGGGTTATGCGACCAAAGCCAAGCGCCATGGCCGCCCGAAGATGGTGCTGATTGGCGACCTGGTCGGCGATGATGAGCAAGCCGTCATGCAGGCCGCCTCTGACGTGGTTCGCATGTGTAACCTGCGCTCGGCTGAAGGCTTTATTGCGGTCAGCCCGGAACAACGCAAGAACTTCTGGCTGGATCGTTCGCGGACTGCAGCCATCTCCAAACATACCAATGCCTTCAAGCTGAATGAAGATGTGGTGATTCCGCTGCCGCGCATGGGGGATTACTGCGACGGCATCGAACGCATCAACATTGAACTGTCGATCGCCAATAAGCTGGCGCTGTGTGATGCGCTCACCACCTATTTGAGCGGCAACCTGGCCGTCGATGCCGGCGATGCCAATGTTGGCAAAGATGTGCTGATCGGCGACCGGGCGCAACAGGCGCTCGAACTGGTGGCGCAGGTGCGCACCCGCTGGCAGTGGCTGCTGGACAACCTCGACACGCCGCTGGGCGAGGCCGAAGCCTCCTTTGCATCTCTGGGTGTGATCGCCGGGCCGCTTGAGAACAAGGCCGTAAATCCGGTGCTGTTCCACCGCCTGCAAGATTACAGCGTGCAGGTCTCCTGGAAGCAGGAGCTCAAGCCCGCCCTTGCAAACATTTTTGACGGCAACGTTTATCGCCCGATTCTGGATCGTATCAACGCCATCCACAAGGAAGTGCTGCGCGGCCGGGTCTTTGTGGCGCTGCATATGCACGCGGGTGATGGCAACGTTCATACCAACCTGCCGGTCAACTCCGACAATTACCAAATGCTGCAGACGGCCAATGCGGCCGTTGATCGCATCATGCTACTGGCCCGTTCGCTGGATGGCGTGATCTCCGGCGAACACGGTATTGGTATTACTAAGATCGATTACCTGCAAGACAACGAGATGGCCGCCTTCTGGGCCTATAAAGAGCAGGTCGATCCGGGGGGCCACTTCAACCGCGGCAAGCTCATGCGCGGCGGCAACCTCGACATGGCGTATACGCCCAGCTACAACCTGATCGGTAGCGAATCGATCGTGATGGAGCAGTCGGGCATCGGCGAAATCTCCGAGATGGTCAAAGACTGTCTGCGCTGTGGCAAGTGCAAGCCGGTATGCTCAACGCACGTGCCGCGCGCCAACCTGCTCTACTCGCCGCGCAACAAGATCCTGGGCACCTCCTTGCTGATCGAGGCCTTCCTCTACGAAGAACAAACACGCCGGGGCGTATCACTCGCCCACTGGGCCGAGTTCGATGATGTCGCCGCGCACTGCACGGTTTGTCACCGTTGCGAGAAGCCGTGCCCGGTGGATATCGACTTCGGTGATGTCACCATCGCCATGCGCAATCTGCTGCGCAAGCAGGGCAAACAACAGTTCAACCCGGGGACCGCGGCCGCGATGGCCTTCCTGACGATTAAGGATCCGACCTTTATCAAGGGCATCCGCGAAGCCATGATCCGCTTTGGTTACGCCGCACAGAACCAGCTCTACAAGCTGGGCAAGTCGCTGCATCTGATCCAGAGCCAAACGGCACATCCGCCCGCCACCGTGCACAAGCCGCCTGTTCGCACGCAGATTATCAACTTCATCAACAAGCCAATGCCGGGTAATCTGCCTAAGCGCACTGCCCGGGCGTTGCTCGATATTGAAGACGACAAAGTCATTCCGGTGATCCGAAACCCCAAGCTGAGCCCCGAAGAGTCGGAAGCGGTCTTCTACTTCCCGGGCTGCGGCTCGGAACGGCTGTTCTCGCAAGTGGGGCTAGCGACTCAGGCCATGCTCTATGAAGTGGGTGCCACCACCGTCCTCCCCCCGGGCTACTTATGCTGCGGTTATCCGCAGACCTCCGCTGGCCAGGAAGACAAAGGACAGCGCATCACCACTGATAACCGTGTGTTGTTCCATCGTGTCGCCAACACACTGAACTATCTGGACATCAAGACGGTCATCGTCTCCTGCGGCACCTGTATGGACCAGTTGCAGAAATACGAGTTCGAACGCATCTTCCCGGGCTGCCGCCTGCTCGACATCCATGAATACCTGATGGAAAAAGGCGTGAAGCTGGATGGTGTTGAGGGTACACGCTACATGTACCATGACCCCTGCCACAGCCCGATGAAGACCTACGCACCGCTCAAGGTGACGAGCGAATTGATGGGCACCAACGTGCCCCTCAATGATCGCTGCTGTGGCGAATCCGGTACATTGGCTGTCACCCGCCCGGATATCTCGACCCAGGTTCGTTTCCGTAAGCAGGAAGAACTAGTGAAGGGCACCGAGGCGATCCGCGCCGATGGCTTTACCGGTGACATCAAGGTCCTGACCTCCTGCCCATCATGCCTTCAAGGTTTATCCCGCTTCCGCGATGATACCGGTGAAGAGGCTGACTACATTGTGGTCGAACTCGCGAAGCATATTCTCGGCGATAACTGGATGGCCGACTACGTGAATCGCGCCAACACCGGTAGCATCGAACGCGTTTTGCTATAAGACATCATCGTCCAGGACCAAAAACAAGGGCAGCATAGGCTGGCCTTGTTTTATGAAACCTATAAGCTGATTACAAATCGGCCAAACTAACGCCTTGCTTTTTTGCCAGTTCTTCAAAACTCGCGAACACACTCCGCTTCCTGCGTTCGGTTTCTACCTCATCGTCGTTTTGCATTTCGCGGCGCCGAATTTCTTCCGGCAACACTTCGAGCAGATGCTCGAGCTCATCATTCGTTAGTTTTTGCAGATTCATGAGTCGGAAATTTTTCAGGTAGATCCCGAAGTATAAAGAGAGACGCTGTTTTGGGCGAATACACAAGTCTCTTTGCCATTCATGGGCAGCATCGTTGTAACCGTCCAGCTGAAACCCAAGCCTGGCGCGGGTTGGCACAATCGGCGCTATACTGAGCGTTCTAACGCATTTAATCGAGTCCGGCCATACCATGACCTCACCCTGCCCGCTTTGCGCGCCCACAGGCGAAGAAATTCTCTATCTATCTGATTTATATAGAGTAATTTCCGTTAACGACCCTGCATGGCCCGGATTTTGTCGCGTCATTCTAAATTCGCATGCGCAAGAAATCACCGACCTCTCATTTGAAGATCGCTCGACGCTGATGAAGGTGGTTTACGAAACTGAATCGGTTTTGCGTGATCTGATGCAACCCGACAAGATCAATCTGGCCTGTCTGGGCAATGTGGTACCGCATGTACATTGGCATGTGATTCCCCGCTGGAAGAATGACTCACACTTTCCTGACCCTATATGGGCCAACTCCCAACGTGAGTGGCTCAATAAACCGATCGTCGACAATCGGGAAATTGCCAGCCGACTTAAGACTCGCCTCGACTAATCTCGAACTTTTTAAAAGCGGATCAAGGTTTCACGTGAAACATCTGAAGTCTGGGCAGCTACCGACTCGTCGATACCCCCGGTAACTCACAGGACAAAATAGCCTGGCGAACAACGTCGATCGCTTTCGGTCGCGGGAAGGTTGCGCGCCAGGCGAGCCCCACCGTACGACCAATCTCGCCAGAAGCCTTGCTTTTGGGGGTTTTAATATCAAAGGGCAACACTCTAACCATGGGCTCTCGACCCACTAAGGGGTCTGCCGCGGAGCTAGGCATCACAGCAACACCAGCGCCGCTGGCGACCATATGGCGGATCGTTTCCAACGAACTGCCCTCCAGCGACCCCGACAAGCCTTCAGCCCGCTGCAACCTAGGGCACGCCTCAAGCACCTGATCACGAAAGCAGTTGCCGCTCCCAAGAAGTAACAGCTGCTCCCCTTCAAGCTCGTCGTTCGCGACAGACTCCCGGGCTGACCAGGCATGCGATGCCGGGACAACGACCCGGAAAGGTTCTTCATAAACCTTCTGGGTCACAATCCCTGGCTGATCGACCGGAAGTGCAAGAACCAGAACATCCAACTCTCCCTCTTTCAAAGCCGGCAATAGATTGGCTGTAAAGTCTTCTCTAAGAAACAAGGGCATTTCGGGGGCCAGGTTGTGCAACACCGGGATCAACGCGGGCAGAAGGTAGGGGGCGATGGTGTAAATCACCCCAACACGAAGCGGCCCCTTTAATGGATCCCGGTTTTGTGTGGCGATTTCTTCCAGGCGAAGCGTTTCATCCAGCACCCGTTTGATCTGGGCCACGATCTCGCTACCTAGTGGCGTCGTCCGGATTTCGGTTGCCCCACGCTCAAAGAGCGGGGCTCCGATTTGTTGTTCCACCTTTTTAATGGCCACTGACAGCGTAGGCTGGCTTACATGGCAGGCATCGGCCGCACGTCCGAAGTGCCGGGTTTTATCCAACGCGCTGATATAGCGCATCTCAGTCAATGTCATCGAAGCCATGAAGTCTCCAGGTTCTGATAGCCAACCGGTGTTTCACGTGAAACACAGAGCCATTATATGTGCACAAAATGTTCCACGTGAAACGTTCAGGTTCAGCGTGGCTCCCATCCCGCCAGTTGCACTTGGGCAGGGTTCAACCACCTCCATTGACCGGGTAATAAGTCCGAAGGTAGATCAAGATCACCGATGGATGTCCGTGTTAACGCTTGAACATGATTACCAGCCGCAACGACCATCCGGCGCACCTGATGGTACTTGCCCTGCGCAATGGTGATTTCCAGGAGTGTGGGCTCTATAAGCCGGCAACCTTGGGCAGACAGCGTTTCGTTTTCATCCTTGAGAAGAACACCCGCCAGAAGCTGTTCGCACAGCGACGGGGTGGCCGGTTCCGCCAGGGTGGCCCGATAAACCTTGGCGACAGCGTGCTTGGGCGAGGTCAACACATGGATGCACTGGCCGTTATCGGTGAGCAATAACAGCCCTGAGGTATCCACATCGAGCCGGCCTACAGGCTGGACATTTCTCTCTCGTAGCGGGGCAGGCAAGAGAGACAAAACACCAGGGTGGTGTTTGGGTGCACGAGAGCACTCATAGCCAACCGGCTTATTGAGGAGGATGAAAGCGTGCTCACGAACCGGCCAGAGTCCCTCGAAACCCTCAACCTCCAGCAGCAGATTGTCAAACTCGAAGTACTCGTCCGGATTGTCACAAAGGGCACCGTTAACCCGTACTGCGCCTGAACGCGCCAGAAAACGACAGAGTTTACGGGCACCAAAACCCTGGCTGTGCAGGATACGTTCCAACGTGTTCTTTTTATTGAGTTTTGACATATTGTGCTGCGATCGTGGGCTTATATTCTGTTAAAGTTCTGTGAATTGCTCTTAACGTGAAATATTGGTCGTTTGGTTGTACGATGAAAAACGGCCCGCCGCAGCGAGCCGTGTTTCGGTTCAAGCCAGCGCCTTAGGCATCAATGTTACGTGCTGTAAGGGCGTTGGTTTCAATGAAGGCACGACGTGGTTCAACCAGTTCGCCCATAAGCGTCGAGAAGATCTGGTCGGCACCGATAGCATCTTCGATCTGCACTTTGAGCAGACGACGGACCGTCGGATCCATGGTCGTTTCCCACAACTGCTCGGGATTCATCTCGCCTAGGCCTTTGTAACGCTGCTTGCTGATGCCACGCTCGACTTCATTGAACAGCCATTGCATGGCTTCGCTGAAACGGCTGACCGATTGCTGCTTTTCGCCGCGATGGATGGTGGCACCCGCCTTCATCAGATCGGCCAGTAGCTCGGCCGTCTTCCGCAGCTGGGTGTAGTCACCCGACGCGAGGAACTCGCCATCGATCAACCCGAGCTTCAGGTTGCCATGGTGCCAGCGTTCCAGACGCAGCACCCAGCTTTCGCGGGCGGCATCAAAGGCCGCAACAATCTCCAACGGCTTTTCATGGGCGGCACGCAGGGTGGCGTGCGTGGCCATGGCATCCCCTAGAGTCTTGGCTGATTTCTTGGCGGTCGACTCGTCGGTGAGATCTAGGCTGAGGTTGTCGTTGACCAGGGTATGCAACACTTCGGTCGGAATCAGATAGGACAAACGTTCAATAATGGCTTCAGACAGCAGGAAGCTGCGGGCCAATTCTGCCAGCGATTCGCCTTCAATGGCTTTGCTGCCCTTGCCGGGTTGCAGCTTGGCTTCATCCAGCGCCATCTGTAGCAGGAACTGATTGTACTCGTGGTCATCTTTCAGGTAACGCTCGGTCTTACCGTGCTTCACCTTATACAGCGGCGGCTGCGCAATGTAGATGTGGCCACGTTCTACCAGCTCCGGCATCTGACGGTAGAAGAATGTGAGCAGCAGGGTACGGATGTGCGCACCATCCACGTCGGCATCGGTCATGATGATGATGCGGTGGTAACGCAGTTTCTCCGGTTTGTATTCGTCTTTGCCGATGCCGGTACCGAGGGCGGTAATCAGCGTGGCAATTTCCTGCGAACCTATGAGTTTGTCGAAACGGGCTTTCTCGACATTCAGGATTTTGCCCTTGAGCGGTAGGATGGCCTGAAACTTACGATCACGGCCCTGCTTGGCAGAACCGCCTGCGGAGTCACCCTCCACCAGGTACAGTTCGCATTTGCTCGGATCCTTCTCCTGGCAATCGGCCAGCTTACCGGGCAGACCCACACCATCCATTACGCTCTTACGGCGGGTCATTTCACGCGCCTTACGGGCTGCATCACGGGCACGAGCTGCTTCGACAATCTTGCTGGTGATAACCTTTGCGTCGGCCGGGCGTTCCAGCAGGAAGTCGGCGAGTTTCTGAGCAACAACTTCTTCTACCGCCGGGCGGGCTTCGGACGAGACCAGTTTCATCTTAGTCTGCGAAGCAAACTTCGGATCAGGCATCTTGACGGATAACACGCACGTGAGACCTTCGCGCATATCGTCACCGGTGATATCAACCTTGGCCTTTTTGGCGATGTCGTTTTCTTCGATGTACTTATTGATGACGCGGGTCATGGCCGCGCGCAGACCGGTGAGGTGAGTACCGCCGTCCGACTGCGGAATATTATTCGTGAAACAGAGTACGTTTTCAGCGTACGAGTCATTCCACTGCATGGCGACCTCCACCGAAATGGTAGCGTCACCCACACTACTTTCGCCCGTGGAATAAAACACGTTTGGATGCAAAATGGTTTTGTTCTTGTTGATGTAATCAACAAAGCCCTTTACGCCGCCCGAGAAAGCAAAATCTTCTTCCTTGCCATTACGCTGATCAACCAGACGGACGCGCACGCCGTTATTTAGGAACGACAGTTCGCGCAGGCGCTTGGCCAGAATCTCATAATGGAATTCAACCTTACCGAAAATTTCCGGATCGGCCAGGAAGTGCACTTCAGTGCCACGATTTTCGGTATCACCGACGATTTCCAGCGGTGAAACTTCAACCCCGTTCAGCATTTCAAGCACGCGGTTAATGGGCTTACCCTGGTTGAATTCCATGAAGTGTTTTTTGCCGTCACGACGGATCGTGAGCTTCAACCACTGCGATAGGGCATTCACACAGGAAACACCCACGCCGTGCAGACCACCTGAGACCTTATAGCTGTTCTGGTTAAACTTACCCCCGGCGTGCAGTACGCACATGACGATTTCTGCCGCGGACCGCTTCGGTTCGTGTTTGTCATCGAACTTGATACCCGTTGGAATGCCGCGGCCATTATCTTTGACTGAAATCGAGTTGTCGGCATGGATCGTTACCACGATGTCATCACAATGACCGGCTAGCGCTTCATCAATCCCGTTATCAACAACTTCAAACACCATGTGGTGTAAGCCGCTGCCGTCGGAGGTATCACCGATGTACATGCCTGGGCGTTTACGGACTGCCTCGAGGCCCTCCAGTTGTTGGATCGATGATTCGTCGTAATCAGGAACTGCCGCAGGTTTTTTTTCAGCCATTATCTTGTTTCGTTATTTGTATCAGTTTTACTGGTTGTACCGGGATGTATCTAATTTGGTTCTTAGATACGCATCGGCATCACAACGTATTTGAAGTTGGCACTATCGGCCGGGCCGAAGAGGGCGCTAGAATTCGAATCATTGAAACGCCAGACCACGGTTTCATCCGTCACATGGCTTAAGACATCCAGCAGGTAATTGACATTAAAGCCGATATCCAGACGTTCACCGTTGTAGTTGGCTTCGAGTTCTTCCTGAGCTTCTTCCTGTTCAGCATTGGCTGCACTAATACGTAGTGCGCCATTTTCAAGAATGAGGCGAACGCCCGAGAACTTTTCATTAGAGAGTATACGAGCACGTTGCAGTGACTGACTGAAAGCAATGCGGTTCAACACTAGTTCCTGAGAGAAGCTTGGCGGAATGACCCGGGTGTAATCAGGGAATTTGCCATCAATCAGTTTAGTCACAAACACCACATCACCAAATGAGAAGCGAGCCTGATTGTTAGCCAGCGTGATGTTGAGCGGTTCTTCCGAATCTGCCAGTAAACGGGCAAGTTCTAGTACCGATTTACGCGGCAGAATGATTTCCTGGCGATCCAGGCTTTCACCGATCTCCATTTGGGCAAAGGCCAGTCGATGACCATCGGTTGCCACTGAACGCAGTGCGTTGCCATCCACTTGCAGAAGCATGCCGTTCAGGTAATAACGAACATCCTGGGCTGCCATAGCGTATTGGGTTTGACCCAGCAGGTGCTTGAATGATTTCTGCGTCACCGTAAACGAAACCTGATTTGCTGCATTCAGATTCATTTGCGGGAAGTCTTCCGGCGGCAAGGTTTGCAGCGAAAACCGGCTCTTACCTGCTTTGACGACAAGACGCTTGTCATCCAGATCCAGGCTGACCACGGATTCTTCAGGCAGTGATCGCAGAATGTCCTGTAGCTTGCGAGCACCGACAGTGACGCTGCCTTCAGCACCGCCTTCAAGTGTTGTTCCGGCTGTGATCTGAATTTCTATATCTGTTGCGACAAGGGTCAGCATCGAACCCTTCTTTTCAATCAGGACATTCGAGAGGATCGGCAACGTATGACGCTTCTCAACAATTCCGGCAACAGTCTGTAAAGGTGCCAGCAGTGTTTCTCTAGAAGTCTTGAATAACAACATATATAAGGTTCCTAATACGAATAAGCTCAGCGTACTACCGTGGATAACGCAATTTTCTCACGAAAATTCATACTATTGCAGACTGTACAACCATCAGGAAAAGCCAGGGGATACCCGGTGTCCGAAAAGGGGATGAAATTCCTGATCAGCTCCGAAATCCGGTTTATGCACAAAGAACCCACGTACTTTACAGGAGTTGTTCATCATCCCTTCAAGACCTGGAGCAAAACGTGGATGTCGTGGTTGATCTGCTGGTCTTTGCTGCGAAGCTCTTCAACGGTTCTGACGGCGTGAAGGACCGTTGTGTGATCTCGACCGCCAAAGGATTCGCCAATCATCTGGTAACTATGCGGTGTCACCTCTTTGCACAGCCACATGGCAATTTGGCGTGGACGGGCAATGGCACGGGTTCGTTTCTTTGAGTAGAGGTCAGCGACCTTCAATTTATAGTAGTCAGCCACCATTTTTTGGATGTTTTCGACCGTAATTTGCCGGTTATAGGCACCAACAATGTCTTTTAGGGCCTCTTTGGCGGTTTCAAGGGTGATTTCTTTGCCATGAAACTGTGCATACGCCAAAACACGGGTCAAAGCACCCTCTAATTCACGTACATTTGACCGTAAATGCTTGGCAATGAAGAAAGCAACCTCATCAGCGATGGGTTTTCCTTCGGATTCAGCCTTTTTCTTCAGAATGGCGACCCGCATTTCGGTTTCAGGAGGTTCGATCTGAACCGTGAGCCCCCAATCCAGGCGAGTAATCAACCGGTCTTCCAGACCTTCAATTGCTTTCGGGTAGGTGTCACAGGTGATCACAATCTGCTTACGTGCTTCTACCAGGGCATTGAACAGGTAGAAAAACTCTTCCTGGGATCGATCTTTCCCCTTCAAAAACTGAACGTCATCAAGCAACAAGAGATCCAGTGAGCGGTAGTTACGTTTGAAGGTATCAAAGGCCTTCTGCTGATAAGCCCGAACGACATCCGAGTAATAATCTTCAGCGTGGACATAGCGTACGACCTTGGTGGGGTCTGCCGCCAGAACTGCGTTACCAATGGCATGAATCAGGTGGGTTTTACCCAGACCTGCACCGCCATAAATAAAGAGAGGGTTGTAGGCGCCACCCGGAGATTGCGAGACATTCAGACAGGCTGCCCGCGCCAGCTCGTTAGCTTTACCAACAACCAGAGAATCAAAGGTGAAGTGCGGCATTAGGCGGGTGCCAAGACCATTTAATGGCGGCGTTGCATTTCGCACTGGTTCACGCGACATCGTTGCCCTATCGGTGCTCCCTTGGGAGGTGTTGCTGGCCGCGGGCGTTGCAGAGACCGAATTGAGCGAAGGGGGCGTTGCCCGGGCCGGAACAGCCGGTGTCGTTTGGGCTTTACCATCGCTAGTTGTCTGTGTTGTGCCTACCGTCAGGAGCACGATGGTGGGGGCCTGATAAAACTGGTCCGCCAGTAATTGCAGTCGGGCCAGATAATTGTCGCGCACCCATTTCAGAATGAACCGGTTCGGTGCCGAAATCGTCAGTTCTGCGTTGGCATTCCGGTCCTGCGCCAGTTGCAATGGGCGAACCCAGGTGCTGAACTGTTGGGCAGGCAAATCAGCAGCAAGCTGATCAAGACAGAATTTCCAGAATGAATTCATAGAGTTAATTAAACTTATCCCGACGGGCCAAAATCATAACCACCGAATAAATGTGGATAAACGGCGGTGGATAACCCCGAATTACGAAAGCATGAAGAGGTGTTTTTTTGATGTTCAATGGGAACAGCTTAACTCAGGATCGCCGGTTTGTGTGACTAAAACCCAGGTTTTCCACCGAAATGGTGGATAAGTTGATTGTTGACACGGCATGGGAACTTGCTGTTTAATCACGGGTTTTCCGCGACATCCGTCGCACCTTATTGAATTCCGGGGAGTCCCCAACATGAAACGTACCTATCAACCTTCCGTCGTCCGTCGCAAGCGTACCCACGGTTTCCTCGTTCGCTCGCGTACTCGCGGTGGTCGTGCTGTCCTGGCCGCCCGTCGTGCCAAGGGCCGCCATCGTCTGGCTGTCTAAGTTGATGCGTCTGCAGTGCAGACAGATTAACAGCAGCAACAGCAATACAACGCCGGGTGCAACTGATCATTCGTTGAACACTCTGGTTGGAACCAACGGTGAATCCACCCGTGAATTCAAACCGTTACCGCTTTAGCAGGGCATCCAGACTTTTAAAACCGTCCGAGTTCCAGGCGGTGTTTGATGCCCGGCAAGCAACCCGAGGTCAGTGGCTGACCGCCCACCGCGCCGACACCACCAGTTTTGAACCTGATCTTGTCCTGTCCGGCAGCCGCAATGGCAGGCTAGGTCTCGTTGTGGCAAAACGACTGGTGCCAACGGCGGCAAGACGTAATCTGATCCGACGTATTGTTCGTGAATATTTTAGGACCCACCCGGAACAGTTTTTATCGGGGGACTGGATCATCCGACTGCATGAATCGCCATTTCCCAACCCGGCAAAAATACGGGCCGGTGCGGTGATGCCAACCCGCACCCATCTGGTCAGAGGCCTGCGTGAGGATCTGGTTCGGGTGCTGAGTCGATCTGCCAGAAAGAAAGCCATCCCAACGGATACGGATCATGCCTGAGTCATCACGAGCCGCAAATGTTATAGGGCACGTGATAGCGGCCCCTCGTTGGCTGCTGCAAAAGACATTGCTCGGGTTGGTCGTGATCTATCGATACACCATCAGCCCCCTGTTGGGGCAGCGATGCCGCTTCTATCCGAGCTGTTCGGCCTATGCGGCCGAAGCCCTTGAACGCTATGGACCCTTCAAGGGGAGCTGGCTTGCCCTGAAACGCATTGGCCGTTGCCATCCCTTTCATCCGGGTGGGCACGACCCGCTGCCTTGAATCTGGTACCCTTGCAGCTTTGCTGCGTGGCCAGGAACCGATGTTTCCGAGGGCTCGCCCGATTGTTGAATTTTTTGCTGGTTGAATTATGGATTACCGCCGTTTATTTCTGACTCTGATTTTTACCGTCTCTGCATTCATGTTGTGGGAGGGGTGGACCCAGCACAAGGCGGCTGAAAAAGCCGCAATGACTCAGGCGGCGACCGCCGGTGCGCCGAAGGCCTCGGTGGATTTGCGTAAGGATGACGCCGCACCCACGCGAAGCAGTGCCAAAGGGTCGGAAACGGCGGATGCACCTTTAGCCAATGCGCCTTCGGTGACGATCAAGACGGATGAATATATCGCCACGGTCAGTCTGGCGGGCGCGTCGATCACCAAGCTCGAGCTGCTCAAGCACAAAGGTACCCAGTCGCAGTATGTCGAGCTCTTTGGCGATAATCACAAGTACGTTGCTCAATCGGGGTTGATTGGCGAAGGCATGCCGAACCACAAGACATTGTGGCGCATGACCAGCAACGGTACCGAGCTCAAGGCGGGACAGGATTCGCTGGATGTGGTTTTTGAAACCGATGGGGGCCGGATCAGCAAAACGCTGCGTTTCAATCGCGACAACTACGGGATTGATGTGACCTACCGCATCAAGGGCGGTAGCGACAAGACGGATGCCTACTTCCAGCTGGTGCGCGATGATCGTGCGCCGGAAGGTGACCCGAACATGGTGAGCGTATTCACCGGGCCGGCTTTCTATACTGATGCCCAGAAGTTCCAGAAGATCGCTTTTTCGGATATTGCCGACGGCAGTGCCAAGTTCCAGAAGACCGCCAACGATGGCTGGGTGGCGATGGTGCAGCACTATTTCGTCACAGCGTTCCTGCCGGCAGCCGGCACCCCCCGCGAGTTCTATACACGTCAGGTGGAACCGGGTGTCTTTGCCGCCGGCGTGATTGTGCCGATGCCGGCAGCGGAAAATGGGGTAAGCACCCTGAGCGTGACGCTCTATGCCGGCCCACAAGAACATAGCACCCTGGAAAAGGTGGCCCCGGGCTTCGAACTGGTGGTCGACTATGGTTGGCTGACCGTGATTGCCACGCCGCTGTTCTGGGTGCTGGAGTGGATCGAGCGCCTGACCAATAACTGGGGTTGGGCAATTGTGGTTCTGACCATTTTGCTCAAGGCCGCGTTCTATCCACTGTCGGCCGCAGGCTACAAATCGATGGCGCGTATGAAGACGCTGACGCCGCGCCTCGTGGCGCTCAAGGAGCGTTACAAGGATGACAAGCAGGCACTGAATCGCGAGATGGTGGAAATCTACCGCAAGGAAAAGATCAATCCGCTTGGTGGCTGCCTGCCGATTATTGTGCAGATTCCGGTCTTCATTGCGTTGTACTGGGTCCTGCTCGGTGCCGTTGAAATGCGCGATGCCCCTTGGGTGGGCTGGATCCATGATCTGACCCAACCGGATCCGTTCTATATCCTGCCCGCGATCATGATGGCGACCATGCTGTTGCAGGTCAAACTGAACCCGACACCGCCGGATCCGGTTCAGGCCAAGATCATGTGGATCATGCCCATCGGCTTCGGGGTGATGTTCTTCTTCTTCCCGGCAGGCCTGGTGCTTTACTGGACGGTGAATAACATCCTTTCGATCGCCCAGCAGTGGGCCATTAACCGCAAGATTGAAGGCGAGAAGACCCACCGCGGTCACCGTTAATATGCAGAACCCACCCATCGCGGCCATCGCCACGGCGCCGGGTCGCGGCGGGGTGGGAATCGTGCGGTTGTCAGGCGCCGGCCTGGCGTCTTGGATAGAACCGCTGACTGGAAATGCTCAGTCACATAGTTTTGCGCAGCCTCGGGTGGCGACGCTCACCCAGTTTGTGGATGCGCAGGGACAGGGACTTGATGAAGGCCTGCTGATCTTTTTTCCGGGCCCCAATTCGTTTACCGGCGAAGACGTGATTGAACTCCATGGCCACGGCGGCCCGGTGGTCATGCAACTCCTGTTGGCACGGTGTTTGGATCTGGGCGCACGCCTCGCGGAGCCCGGAGAATTTACGCGCCGCGCCTTTATGAATGGCAAGCTTGATCTGGCTCAGGCCGAAGCTGTGGCAGACCTCATTAATGCCTCGACCGCAACGGCAGCCCGTTCGGCCGTGCGTTCGTTGCAGGGCGATTTCTCGCGCGCCATTGATGCGCTGATGGATCCGCTCGTTGAGTTGCGAGCGCTGACTGAAGCCACGCTGGATTTTCCTGAAGAAGAAGTCGACTTTCTTAAAAGCACTCAGGCCGAAGCACGCCTGGAAACGATTCGTGAGGCGTTGACCAAAGTACAAGCCAGTGCCAAGCAGGGAAAACTCCTGCACGATGGTTTAACCGTGGTGTTGATTGGTCAACCCAATGTCGGTAAGTCGTCTTTGCTTAACGCGCTAGCGGGCGAGGACCTCGCCATCGTTGCACCGGTGGCCGGCACCACACGAGACGTCGTTCGTGCCCACCTGCAAATTGAAGGCGTGCCATTGCATGTCATTGACACCGCCGGTCTCCATGACACCAATGACGAAGTCGAGCGCCTCGGCATTGAGCGCACCTGGAAAGAAATCGAAAAGGCCGATGTGGCCGTGTTGCTGACCGATGCACAGCATGGCCTCACCGCCGCGGAAGAAGCAATCATTCATCGTTTGCCCGAAGGCATCACGCGCGTCACCGTGCAAAATAAGATCGACCTGAGTGGTGGCATCGCTGAAAGTGATGCATTGCCAATCTCGGCCAAGACCGGAACCGGCATCGATACCCTGCGTGCCAGGCTGCTCCAGATCGCTGGCTGGCAACCGGGCGAAAGCCTCTTCATTGCGCGCGAGCGCCATCTGCGTGCGTTGAGCGAAGCGGCAGACCATCTGGCAACGGCAGTAACCGCCCTGCCCGCCCTAGAAATCTTTGCTGAAGAACTTCGCCTCGCGCACAAAGCCCTACAAAGCATTACTGGGGAATACACGCCGGATGATTTGCTCGGTGATATTTTCTCTCGATTTTGTATTGGAAAATAACCCATGGCCTGGATTGTTACCAAATACCTGATCACCGCAGCCGTAGTTGTGCTGGTATCAGAAGTTGCCAAGCGCAGCGATAAGCTCGGCAGTCTCGTTGCCGCACTACCGTTGGTGACCTTTCTGGCATTGATCTGGCTTTTTGTAGAAAAGCAACCGGCGGAAAAGATTTCCAATCATGCCTGGTATACCTTCTGGTACGTGGTGCCGACGCTGCCGATGTTTCTGGCGTTTCCGTTTTTGCACGAGCGCATAGGGTTCTGGCCGACGCTTGCCGTCAGCGCGCTGATCACGATTATTTGCTTTGTGATCTTTGCGTATGTTGTGAAGCATTTCGGAATCGAGTTGCTTTAACGATCCTGGTTATTGGTGGAAGCGGTATTCCTGTGTGCGTCCAGCGTAACCATAGGCGCCCGCTCGAACATCCTCGATGTAGACGTAGCTGACTTCGTGCAGATTGCCCAATAGCGTTGAGAAAAATTTATAAACCTCGCTAAGATACAAAGCTTTTTCTACTTTGGTGTTGGTTTCATCGGTGACTTTGATGTCCAAATAGAAACTGTGTATGCCTTGCTCTGCGAGTGATCTTCCACCAATGATCCAGTGCTCGGGGTCTACGTATTGAATTGTCATTGCAGTGACTTCTGGTTTCTTTTTCAAAATGTCTTCCGTGAGTTTGGCGACTCCGGATGCAATTTTTGCAGTCATTTCTTGGGAGCTGGGTGCGGAAGTCTTGATATTTAAGATGGGCATGATGTCCTCGGTGGTTAGATATGCAACTATCAGGGCAAAAAAGTTACTCAAGTGCGGTTCGAATGTCTTTGAGGTTTCCTACAGCATTGGTGAAAATCTCCGCGCCTAGAGATTTTTTGAGTGATGCTGATACATGGGCGCTGGCAGCATTCAACGCCGCGGATATCTCACGAGCGCTTTCAGTTGGGTGAATTTCGATCTGACGACCATCTTGATTAGACGGGCGCCGCGTAATCAGACCTTTATCTGCTAGACCATCAAGGGCTCGTGTGGCCGTCGGTCTTGAGATGACGAGGCTTTCGGCAAGTTCATTTTGTAATAGTCCAGGATGCGCTAGTACCGTGCGCAACATAAAGCCCTGCGGAGCGGTTAGGCCGAAAGGACGATAAGCCTCTGCCCAGAGTCGATCAAGTTGTCGGGCAAGCGCAGAGGTGTTGAAATAGAGGCAGTGGTCGAACATGTCTGCAGTATAGGCACAACTAGTTCGCTATGCAACTAATATTAGGATTTTTATGAAGCGCTGGTTTTTAGCATTAGGTATTGCCACGTTATTGAGTGGGTGTGCACCGTCTTTGTTTCCTACCGAGATGCCGGTCACGGCCTCGATCGGTGATTCGGGCGGTACGGCCTCGCTGATCCCGTATCAACCGCTGGTGGTGCGCTTGCCGTCGAACCCGAGCACGGGCTATGTCTGGTCCTACGTGGTGACGGGTGATGAGGTGTTGCGCTTGGATACGATTACCGGTGAGGCACCGGCAGCCGATGGGATGGTGGGTGTGCCGGGGCTTGAGGTCTGGTCGTTCCGTGCCCAGGGTAGCGGAACTGCCGTACTGACCTATATCTATGCGCGCCCGTGGGAGAAGAACGCCCTGCCGGCAAAGACCTTTACGCTGAAAGTGCAGGTCAGCCCGGCGCAGTAAGCCAGGCAAGTGCACCTCGGCCGGCCTGTCGGCCGGTGGCCAGGCAGGCGGTGAGAAGATAGCCCCCCGTAGGAGCCTCCCAATCCAGCATCTCCCCTGCGATGAAGGTGCCGGGGCGCGCCGTCAGCATCAGGTGTGCGTCCAGGTTACTGAAGCAGACACCGCCCGCGGTGCTGATCGCTTCGTCGATGGGTCGCGGTGCGACGAGGGTGATCGGTAATGCTTTGATCGTTGAGGCGAGCGTTTGAAGATCGGTGATCTGGGTTTTATTCAGCGCCTCATAAACCAACGCGGTCTTGATGCTACTGAAACTCAGCGCTGATTTGAGATAACTCGAGAGCGACTTGCTGCCACGCCGGCAGAGAGTTTCCAGAATCTGGGCTTCGGTGCGTTCAGGTGCGAGGTCGATGTTTAAGGTTGCGCTGCCGGTGGCGCTGACCGTTTCACGCAGTGGGCGTGAGAGTGCGTAGATCAGGCTACCTTCGATGCCCTCGTGGGTGATGAGGCATTCCCCCAGGCGTTGATGCATTTGCCCCGTGTGATTCCTGAAGGTAATGGCGATCGACTTGAGGGGTTCACCCGAAAATTTATTCTTTAAATGCTCTGACCAGGAAACCGTGAAACCGCAGTTGGCACTTTGCAGCGGTGCGATCTGGATATCCTGTCCAGACAGGCATGAGACCCAGGCACCATCGCTGCCGAGTTTGGGCCAGCTGGCACCGCCGAGTGCCAGAATAGTGGCATCAGGATGGATGGTGATCTTGCCGCTAGGGCTGGCGATTACCAATGCGCCATGATCTGTCCAGCCGAGCCAGCGATGGCGTACATGAAACCGCACGCCTTGCTGACGCAGCCGATGCAACCAGGCACGCAACAAGGGGGCGGCTTTCATCTCTTTGGGAAAGACGCGCCCGGAGCTACCCACAAAAGTGTTGATGCCAAGCTCGCGCACCCATTGCCGCAAATCGGACGGCGTCCATTGATTTAGACAGAGTTGTAACGCGGAACTCTCTGGGCTATAACGGCTACAGAAATTTCCAAATGCTTCGCTGTGCGTAATGTTCAGGCCGCCAATGCCAGCCAGCAGAAACTTTCGACCCACCGAAGGCATCGCATCGTAGAGGCTGACGGTCATGCCGGCCCGGCTCAGAACCTCAGCCGCCATCAGGCCGGCGGGCCCACCGCCAATAATAGCGATAGTTTTTGCTGGCTGAGGGGCAGAAAGTGACATGGCGGCATTTTACGCCGCCCTGCGCTTAAGCCGGTGCTGAGCTGCGGATCAGGTAATCAAATGCCGCCAGCGAGGCTTTGGCACCCTCGCCCATGGCAATGATGATCTGCTTATAGGGGACGGTTGTACAGTCACCCGCAGCAAAAACACCGGTTGCCGAGGTCTGACCCCGGGCATCCACTTCGATCTCACCCATTTTGGAGAGCTCGAGGGTGCCTTTGAGCCAGTCGGTATTGGGCAGCAGGCCAATCTGCACGAAGATGCCTTCCAGTTCAACGCGAACATCTTCACCGTTCTCACGGTTTTTATAGATCAGGCCGTTGACCTTGTTGCCATCACCTAGCACTTCCATGGTCTGGGCATTTTTCAGGATGACCACGTTGGGAAGGCTCGCCAGTTTGCGCTGAAGCACGGCATCAGCTCGCAGCTCGGCACCGAACTCGATGAGGGTGACATGGCCCACGATACCAGCCAGATCAATGGCTGCCTCTACGCCGGAGTTGCCGCCCCCGATGACGGCTACGCGCTTACCCTTGAATAGGGGACCGTCACAGTGCGGGCAGTAAGCGACGCCTTTGCCACGGTACTCCTGTTCACCGGGGACGTTCAGCTCACGCCAACGGGCACCGGTCGAGATGATGACGCTCTTGGCCTTGAGGGTGGCACCACTGGCGGTGTGGATTTCGGAATAACCGCCGGCTGCGCTGGCTGGTACCAGTGCCTTGGCACGTTGCAGATTCATGATATCCACGTCGTAGGACTTCACGTGTTGCTCCAGCTGTGCAACCAGCTTGGGGCCCTCGGTCTCTTGTACCGAGATGAAGTTTTCAATGCCTAGGGTATCCATGACCTGTCCACCAAAGCGCTCGGCCAGGATGCCCGTGCGAATCCCCTTGCGGGCCGCATAGACAGCGGCCGCAGCGCCGGCCGGACCACCACCGACGATGAGCACATCATAAGGTGCCTGAGCGCTGATCTTTTCAGCTTCTCGGGCAGCAGCGCCGGTATCGAGCTTGGCCAGAATTTCTTCAATGGTCATGCGGCCGGCACCAAATTCTTCGCCGTTCATATAGACAGTGGGAACGGCCATGATCTGTCGCGCTTCGACGACCTCACGGAACATCCCGCCATCGATCATGGTGTGTTGTACGCGCGGGTTGATGGCGGCCATCAGGTTGAGTGCCTGAACAACATCCGGGCAGTTATGGCAGCTTAGCGAAATGTAGGTTTCGAACCGGTATTCACCCGGCAGATCTCGGATCTGTTCGATCACGCTTGCATCGACCTTCGGCGGGTAGCCGCCCATCTGCAACAGGGCAAGAACGAGTGACGTGAATTCATGACCCATTGGCAGGCCAGCAAAACGTGCAACGCCGCGCTCACCCGTGTGATTGAGCGGTGCTACGCGAAATGAAGGTATCAATTCGGCATCGTTGGATTCGGTCACGCTGACCTTGTCGGAAAGTGCAGCAATCTCGTTCACCAGCTCGCGCATCTGGGCAGACGAATCGCTGGTATCCAGCGTGGTCATCAGCTGGATGGGCTGTTCCAGGCGTTGCAGATAGCCTTTAAGTTGTTCCTGAATGTTGCTGTCGAGCATGGTGTTCTCCTAGGCAATACTGAATTACGAATAATTACATGGTGAAGCGAGGTCTTTTTAGGCAAAAGCCAGCCGACTCGCCGCTTGGCGATGCAATCATGCGGGGTTGTTTTTGGAGGGGCCCGGGACTTTTCGTTAAAGCCCCGGGCATTCTCTGTTGCGGCTGTTCTAGTCCGCGGTCAGGCTTAGATCTTGCCGACCAGATCCAGCGATGGGGCCAGGGTCTTCTCGCCCTCTTTCCACTTAGCCGGGCACACTTCGTTCGGGTGAGCAGCTGTGTATTGGGCAGCCTTCAGCTTACGCAGGGTTTCGCCGACATCGCGGGCGATTTCGTTGGAGTGAATTTCGGCTGTTTTGATCACGCCATCCGGATTGATGATGAAGGTGCCGCGCAGGGCCAGGCCTTCTTCCGGAATGTGAACGCCGAATGCGTTGGTCAGCTGGTGGGTCGGGTCGCCAACCAGCGGAAAGCGGGCCTTGCCAACGGCCGGGGAGGTCTCATGCCACACCTTGTGAGAGAAGTGGGTGTCGGTGGTCACGATGTAGACCTCGGCACCGGCCTTTTCAAATTCAGCGTAGTGGTCGGCCGCATCTTCGATTTCGGTCGGGCAGTTGAAGGTAAAGGCGGCCGGCATAAAAATCAGCACAGACCACTTACCCTTCAGGCTGGCTTCCGACACTTCAATAAATTCGCCTTTACCGGAGCGGTTGACGAAAGCTTGGGTCTTGAACGGTTGAACGTGGGTGTTAATCAGCGACATGAAAATGCTCCTGGTTGACGTTGGATGAGACGAGAATGTCTTAGCGACAGCCTCAAACTTTACGGCGTTCGGTCCAATAAATCCAATTGATTGTTGCTAAATATCTGTTAGTCAAAAACTATCGACGATGCAATGGGCCCCACGGGATGCGCTGTCTTTCGATAAAATTAGCACACTTTGATGTTGCGCAGAATATGCTGGGCTTAAGGCGGTCATGGATTTCCCCGAATATTTCGATGTGATTGTAGTGGGTGGCGGGCATGCCGGGACGGAGGCCGCGCTGGCTTCGGCGCGGACCGGTGTGCGCACGCTGCTGCTGACGCACAGCATGGAAACACTGGGCGCGATGAGCTGTAACCCATCGATCGGTGGCATCGGTAAGGGTCACCTGGTCAAGGAGGTCGATGCCCTAGGTGGTGCTATGGCCGCTGCAACCGATGAAGCCGGCATTCAGTTCCGTATTTTGAATGCATCCAAAGGGCCGGCAGTTCGTGCCACGCGGGCCCAGGCAGACCGTGTCCTCTACAAGCAAGCCATTCGCCGCCGCCTAGAAAACCAGCCGAACTTGACGATCTTTGCGCAGGCCTGTGATGACCTCATCATGGTGGGCGATCGTGTGGTCGGCGCTGTGACGCAGCTGGGTGTGCGCTTTCGGGCCGGTGCCGTGGTCCTGACTGCAGGTACTTTTCTGAACGGGCTGATTCATGTCGGTTTACAGAACTATTCGGGGGGTCGGATGGGCGATCCGCCTTCGGTCTCGCTGGCTGCGCGGCTGCGCGAACTGCAGTTACCCCAAGGCCGATTAAAGACCGGTACGCCGCCACGCCTGGACGGCAAGACAATCGACTTTTCCGTCATGCAGACCCAGCTTTCGGATGATCCGCTTCCGGTGTTTTCTTTTCTCGGTAAGGCGGCCCAACACCCGCAGCAATTACCCTGCTGGATTACCGATACGAACGAACGCACCCACGAGATTATTCGCAACAATCTCGACCGCTCGCCGATGTACACCGGCGTGATCGAGGGGGTGGGTCCGCGCTACTGCCCATCCATCGAAGACAAGATTCATCGCTTTGCCGATAAGGCCAGCCACCATGTGTTTCTGGAGCCGGAGGGCCTGGATACGCACGAGATCTACCCGAACGGGATTTCAACATCGCTCCCCTTTGATGTGCAGTTGCAGATCGTGCGATCGATCCGGGGGATGGCGCAGTGTCACATCCTGCGCCCGGGCTACGCCATCGAATACGATTACTTCGACCCGCGGGGTCTCAAGGCTTCATTGGAAACCAAGGCCATCCATGGGTTGTTCTTTGCGGGCCAGATTAATGGCACCACCGGCTACGAAGAAGCCGCCGCCCAGGGCTTGCTGGCCGGGCTGAACGCCGCCCGCCAGACTCGGGGTGAGCCTGCGTGGTGCCCGCGTCGGGATGAATCGTATCTGGGCGTGCTCGTGGATGACCTGATCACGCGTGGGGTGAGCGAGCCTTACCGCATGTTCACCAGCCGCGCCGAATATCGCCTGAGCCTGCGTGAAGACAATGCAGATCTGCGCCTGACCGAGATCGGTCGTGAAATGGGCCTGGTGGATGACGTACGCTGGGCTTCATTTTGCGCCAAACGTGAATCTATTGAGCAAGAAATGCAGCGATTGCGCGCGCTTCGTGTAAATCCAGGCAAGATCGATGCCGAGCTTTTGACCTCAGCGTTGGGTAAACCGCTGGAACGTGAAACCACAATGTTTGAACTACTGCGCCGGCCGGACACCACCTATGGCGGTTTGAAGCAGATGGCCGTGGACGCTGAGTTGGCTGATGCCTTGGTGCTGGCGCCCGAGGTGGCGGAGCAGGTCGAGATCCAGGCCAAATATCAGGGATATATCGATCGCCAGCGCGACGAAGTGGCGCGCCAGGCGGCCTATGGAACACTGGTTTTGCCCAATTCGCTGGATTACAGCGAGGTAATTGGGTTGTCGCGGGAGGTTTGCCAGAAGCTGCAGACGCATCGCCCACAGACCCTGGGTCAGGCGGCGCGCATCCAGGGCGTGACGCCAGCCGCGATCGGCCTGTTGCTGGTGCACCTGAAGCGCCTCGGCGTGGCATTGGGCGGAGTGCTGTGACGACGCTAGCGGGTACACGCACTGCCGAGATGTCGCAGCTCATGGCGGGCGCCAGCGCGATGGGCGTTGCGCTGAGCGAAACGCAGGCGGGCAAATTGCTGGATTATCTGGATCTGCTGCAGAAGTGGAACAAGGCTTATAACCTGACGGCGGTGCGCGAGCGCTCGGCCATGCTGGTTCAGCACCTGCTGGATTCACTGTCGATCTTGCCGCATCTGCCGCCGGGGGATCTGCTGGATGTGGGCAGCGGCGGCGGTCTGCCGGGCATCCCGCTGGCCATTTTGCAGCCGGAGCGCTCGATCACGCTGATCGACACGGTGGGTAAGAAAGTGGCTTTTCTCAAGCAGGCGGCGATGACCCTGGGTTTGAAGAACCTCACCGCCGTGTCGGATCGGATCGAAAGCTGGGTTCCACCGGCAGAGCATGCAGCCGGATTCACATTGATTACAGCCCGCGCTTACGCCACTTTGGCGACCTTAATTGGTCAAACTCATCGACTTTTGGCGCAAAATGGCGGCTGGTATGCCATGAAAGGTGTCTTTCCGGACGCCGAAATGGCAGAATTACTCCCTGACGTGGTCATTAAAGCGGTGATTCCGCTGCAGGTGCCCGATCTCGATGCGGCGCGACATCTCATTGTGATGGCGCCGGCCGAAGCCGAGCCGCCGGTCGGTTGATGGGTTTGTCAGCGGGTGGCAAGTAAATAGTTTGAAAGATTAAAAAGGCGCAGCATGCGGATTCTGGCAATTACCAATCAAAAAGGTGGTGTGGGTAAGACCACGTCGGCCGTTAACCTGAGCGCCGCGCTCGCCAAGCTCGGCCAGCGGGTGCTTCTGATTGATCTGGACCCGCAGGGAAACGCCACCACCGGTTGCGGCATCGTCAAGAGTGATGCCCTGCCTACGGTCTACCAGTTGCTGTTGGGAGATACCACGCTGGGCGGTGCCATTATCAGGACGGAATTTGGTTTTGATATCCTGCCAGCCAACCGCGACCTCGCTGGTGCTGAAATCGAGCTGATTGAACTGGATGGCCGCGAGCAGCGATTGAAGGATGCGCTTGCGACGGTTGCAGACAAGTATGACTACGTGCTGATCGACTGCCCGCCGGCCCTGAATATGCTAACGGTCAACGCGCTCGTGGCCTCACGCTCGGTGATGATCCCCATGCAGTGCGAGTATTACGCTCTGGAAGGTCTGTCAGATCTGGTGGAAACCCTGCGCAAGGTGCGTGGCAACCTGAACCCGAATTTGGAGATCGAGGGTCTGCTCCGCACCATGTACAACGCCCAGAACACGCTCACGCAGCAGGTGTCCGAAGAGCTGACCAGCCACTTTGGCGAGAAGGTTTACGACACCATCATTCCGCGCAATGTCCGCCTGGCTGAAGCGCCCTCGCACGGTAAGCCGGCAACTGCGTACGACCCGTCCTCCAAAGGTGCGCAAGCTTATATGGCACTGGCCGAAGAGCTGTTGGGCCGCCACGCCAAAACAGCTGTTTAAGGACGAGGCAACAACATGAACGCAAAAAAACAAACGCGCGGTCTGGGTCGTGGCCTGGATGCCCTGCTGGGGGGTTCGAAGCCCGCGGCGCCGGCGAGCGCACCTCAAGATCGGTCGGTAACGAGTACTGACATACCGCGTCATCTGCCTGTTGGGGATCTGCAGCCGGGCAAGTACCAGCCACGAACCCGCATGGACGAAGCCAGCCTCAATGAGCTTGCAGCCTCGATCGCCGCGCAGGGTCTGGTGCAACCCATCGTGGTCCGCCCCCTGGGTGCCGGTGCGGCAACGCCCTACGAGATCATTGCGGGCGAGCGCCGTTGGCGCGCTTCGCAGATTGCCGGGCTGAAAGAGGTGCCGGTGCATGTGCACCACATTGCGGATGAAGCCGCGCTGGCGATGGCACTGATTGAAAACATCCAGCGGGAAGACCTGAATCCGCTGGAGGAGGCACAGGGTTTGCGCCGGCTAATCGATGAATTTTCTCTCACCCACCAGCAGGCTGCCGAAGCGGTGGGCCGTTCCCGCTCGGCCGCATCGAATCTGTTGCGACTCCTGGAGCTGGCCGAGCCGGTGCAGGAACTGTTAATGCAAAGCCGCCTTGACATGGGTCACGCTCGGGCGCTACTGGCCCTCACCGGTAGCGACCAGATTGCTGTGGCGCAACAGGTCGTGCTCAAGAGCCTTTCGGTGCGTGAAACCGAGGAGCTGGTGCGTCGTCGCCAGAGCAGCAAAGTCGCGCCAAAGGTCGGCAGCCATGGTGGCAGATCCGACAACGCCGATGTTGCCCGTCTGTCGGAACGGTTGGCTGATACCTTGGGCGCGCAGGTGGCCATTGCGGCTAACAAGCGGGGCGCGGGCAAGATTACGATTCATTTTGATAGTCTCGACCAGCTTGATGGGCTGATCGAGCGATTTTCTGATTGACGGCAGACGAAGCTGGCCGTATAGTGTCGGGGTTTGAAGGCGCCTGGTTGGCCCAGCACATGAAGCGGTGAGGTGACGGTGTTTCGAGTAATACGCCTGCAACTGATCGCAACAATGATAGCTGTGGTTCTGGCCGGGTTGCTTGCGGGAGGGCGTGGTAGCATTTCTGCGGCAATTGGTGGAGGGGCAGTCGTAATCCCCAACTTTCTGTTTGCCCTGAGATTGACAGCAGCGTCGGCCAGTCGTGCAAGTGTGGCGAAGGCTCGGATGTTTGTTGTCTACGAATTCCTCAAGCTGGCCCTCGTGGTGGTTTTGTTGGCGGTTGCCATTGCGCAGTATGCGGAGCTGAACTGGCCCAGTATGTTGCTCACAATGGTGATCACCTTGCAGGTCAATTTTTTAGCATTGGCAAAAAGAACCTGAGATGGCAATTGAAAACGTAGCGAACGCAGCCCACGCGGCCCAGGGTCCTACCCAGGGCGAATATATTTCTCACCACCTGACGCACCTGAACAGCACAGGCGACGTTCAGAGATCTATTGTCGATTGGTCAATAATCAACCTTGACTCATTCGTTTTTTCGACGGTTCTGGGTGTTGTTGGGGTTCTGATTCTATGGATGGCAGCTCAACGCGCCACTTCTGGAGTGCCAGGTCGTTTTCAGTCAGCCGTAGAGATTCTCGTCGGCATGGTTGCCGACCAGGCCAAGGGCATTATTCATGATGCCAAATCCCGCATGTTTGTTGCCCCGTTGGCGCTGACCGTGTTTGTGTGGATTTTCTTCATGAACGCCATGGATCTCCTGCCGCTGGACATCTTGCCGAAGCTGTGGGCTGGTTACTATGAAGCTACGGGTCATGACCCGCACCATGCCTATTTGCGCGTAGTTCCGTCGGCAGATCTCAATATTACCCTGGCGATGGCTCTCGCAGTTCTGATTATTTCTCTGTATTACAGTGTAAAAATCAAAGGGTTCAGCGGTTGGATGCACGAGCTTCTATCGGCACCTTTTGGTTCGCATCCAGTTCTTGCGCCGATCAATTTCGTGATGCAGATGATTGAGTATCTTGCCAAGACCGTCTCGCACGGCATGCGGTTGTTTGGCAACATGTATGCAGGCGAACTGATCTTTATGCTGATCGCACTCATGGGTGCGGCTTGGGCGGGAACGCATTCGCTGACCGGTGGGTTGCTTTTTGCTGGTCATGTTATCGCGGGGTCACTCTGGGCGATTTTCCACATCCTGATCATCACGCTGCAGGCATTCATTTTCATGATGCTGACGCTGGTGTACGTTGGTCAAGCTCACGAGTCGCACTAAATTAATATCTTTGTTGTACCTTTCTCTGCTTTAACTTTTTAACCTCGCTGTTCTTATCCATCTTAAGGAGTCATCATGGAACATATTCTCGGTCTAGTTGCTCTGGCTGCCGGCGTAATCATCGGCCTGGGCGCTGCTGGTGCTTGTATTGGTATCGGTATCATGGGTAGCCGTTTTCTCGAAGCTTCGGCACGTCAGCCTGAGCTGATGAACGAACTGCAAACCAAAATGTTCCTGCTCGCCGGTCTGATTGATGCTGCATTCGTTATCGGTATCGGTATCGCCATGATGTTCACCTTCGCTAACCCGTTCGTGCTGAAGTAATCCTGAACAACCTTTTTCAGGAGGGCTCACAACCGTGAATCTGAACGCAACATTGTTCGCCCAACTCATCGTTTTCTTCATCCTGGTATGGTTTACGATGAAGTTCGTCTGGCCGCCGATTACCAAGGCGCTGGATGATCGTGCGAAAAAAATCGCTGACGGCCTAGCCGCAGCAGAACGTGGGCAACACGAACTAGAACTGGCAGGCAAACGATCAGCGGAAGTCTTGCGCGAAGGCAAAGAAAAATCGGCTGATGTTGTGGCTGCTGCCGAAAGGCGTGCTGTCCAAATCATTGAGGATGCCAAAGCTCAGGCCAAGGTCGAGGCTGACCGTATCGTGACCGCCGCTCGTGCCGACGTCGAACAGGAAGTCGTTCGCGCCCGCGAACAGCTTCGTGATCAGGTCGCTGCGCTGGCTGTCGCGGGTGCCGAGAAGATTCTCCGTAAGGAAATCAACGCCGGTGCCCATGCGGACATTCTGGTCGCCATCAAGCAAGGTCTGTAACAAATGGCTGAATCCCTCACCGTAGCCCGTCCTTACGCCGAAGCGGTTTTCCGCCTCGGCCGTGAGTCAAGCAAGCTGGCCGACTGGAATGGTTGGTTGGGTCGCCTGTCGCTGATTGCCAATGAATCGGCAATGCAGGACTGTTTCGGCAACCCGAAGCTGAATTCCCGTCAAGTCACGGATCTTGTCGTGGGCGTGCTCGGGGTGGAAGCCCCGCAGGCGCTGTCACGTTTCATCGAGGTGCTTGCCGAAAACGGGCGCCTGGCTCTGCTTCCCGAAATCCAAGTTCTTTTTGAAGAACTGAAGTCGGATGAAGAAGGCGTCAAGGAAGCGCACATTTTGAGCGCATTCCCGATGGACGACGCCCAGGTTGGCCAGATACTGCCAGTACTGGAACAGCATTTCTCTTCAAAGCTCAAGCCGCGCGTTACCGTGGAGCCGTCACTCATTGGCGGTATCAAGGTTGTAGTCGGTGACGAGGTGTTTGACGCCTCGGTGCGTGGCCAGCTCGACGCAATGGCTGTCGCGTTAAAGAACTAGGAGTTTTCTAAATGCAACTGAATCCTTCCGAGATCAGCGAGCTGATCAAGAGCAAGATTGAGAACCTGAGCCTGGGCGCTGAGACCCGGACCCAGGGTACCGTCGTTTCGGTAACAGATGGCATCTGCCGCGTCCACGGTCTGGAAGACGTGATGCAAGGCGAAATGCTTGAATTCCCGAACGGCATTATGGGTATGGCCCTGAACCTCGAGCGCGACTCTGTCGGTGCTGTGGTCCTGGGTGAGTACGAAAACATTTCGGAAGGCGACACCGTCAAGTGTACGGGCCGCATTCTGGAGGTGCCGGTTGGTCCGGAGCTGCGTGGTCGCGTTGTGAACGCGCTGGGTCAGCCGATCGACGGCAAGGGTCCGCTGGGTAACAAGCTGACCGACAAGATCGAAAAGGTTGCACCGGGCGTGATTTGGCGTAAGTCAGTGTCGCAGCCGCTACAGACCGGTATTAAGGCGATTGATGCCATGGTGCCGATCGGCCGTGGTCAGCGTGAGCTGATCATTGGTGACCGTCAGACCGGTAAGACCGCTGTCGCTGTCGACACCATCCTGAACCAGAAGGGTCAGGGCGTCACCTGTATCTACGTAGCTGTGGGCCAGAAGGCTTCGACCATTGCCAACGTGGTACGCACGCTGGAAGAGCACGGCGCTCTCGAATACACCATCGTTGTCGCGGCGACCGCTTCGGATCCTGCCGCGATGCAGTTTATTGCTCCGTACGCCGGTTGTACGATGGGCGAATACTTCCGTGATATCGGTGAAGACGCTCTGATCATTTATGACGATCTGACCAAGCAAGCCTGGGCCTATCGTCAGATCTCGCTGCTGCTGCGTCGTCCGCCGGGCCGCGAAGCTTATCCGGGTGATGTGTTCTATCTGCACTCGCGTCTACTTGAGCGCGCAGCTCGCGTTAGCGAAGAGTACGTTGAGAAGCTGACCAATGGTGCCGTTAAGGGCAAGACTGGTTCGCTGACGGCACTGCCGGTGATTGAAACCCAGGCCGGTGACGTTTCAGCCTTCGTGCCGACTAACGTGATTTCGATTACGGATGGTCAGATCTTCCTGGAAACCGACCTCTTTAACGCAGGTATCCGTCCGGCCATTAACGCCGGTATCTCGGTGTCGCGTGTGGGTGGGGCTGCTCAGACCAAGATCATCAAGAAGCTGTCAGGCGGTATCCGTACCGACCTCGCCCAGTATCGTGAACTGGCTGCCTTCGCGCAGTTTGCTTCGGATCTGGACGATGCAACCCGCAATCAGCTGGAGCGTGGTCGTCGCGTGGTGGAAGTACTGAAGCAGCCGCAATACGAGCCGCTGAGTGTTTCGAAGCAGGCCGTGGTGCTCTACACGATCACCCGCGGTTATGCTGACGATGTGGAAGTGCCCCGTGTTCTCGAGTTCACCCGTAGCCTCATCAGCGACATTGAACACAAGAACGCCGCCCTGCTCGACAAGATGGAGCAGACCAAGGATCTGGACGCTGATTCGGAGAAAGCACTCGTTGCTGCCATCGAAGCATTCAAGTCTGCTTGGGTTTGATCTAGGAGAGCGCCATGCCAAGCGGCAAGGAAATCCGTACTAAGATCAAAAGCGTAGAAAACACGCGGAAGATCACCAAAGCCATGGAGATGGTGGCGGCATCCAAAATGCGTAAAGCGCAGGAGCGGATGCTCAAAGCCCGTCCCTATGGTGAGAAGATCCGCCACGTTGCCGCCAATCTGTCGCATGCGCTGTCAGAGTACAAGCATCCGTTCCTCGAGAAGCGTGACCAGCTCAAAAAGGTGGGCATTATTCTCGTGACCTCGGATAAGGGTCTCTGCGGCGGTCTGAACACCAACGTTCTGCGTCAGCTCGTCATCAAGATGCGCGAGCTCGAAGGTCAGAACGTCAAGGTTCAGCTGACGGCGATTGGTAGCAAGGGCCTGTCATTTCTCCAGCGCAACGGCGCAGACCTCGTGTCTGAAGTCGTCGGCCTGGGCGACAACCCGCACATTGATGCCCTCATCGGGCCGATCAAAGTGCAGATTGATGCCTTCAACGCTGGCGAAATCGATGAACTGCACATTGCCTACACGCGCTTCGTGAACACGATGCGCCAGGAGCCAGTCGTTGAACAACTCCTGCCCCTGTCCGGTGATGCGGTCGGTTCGGCCAAGACCAGCTGGGACTACGTCTACGAGCCGGATGCCAAGTCCGTGATCGATGATCTGCTGGTGCGTTACCTCGAGGCGCTGGTTTACCAGTCCGTCGCCGAGAACATCGCATCGGAACAAAGTGCGCGGATGGTAGCCATGAAGGCTGCTTCCGATAATGCCAAAAACGTGATCGAAGAGCTGAAGCTGGTCTACAACAAGACCCGCCAGGCAGCGATTACGAAAGAGCTGTCCGAGATCGTCAGCGGCGCAGCAGCGGTTTGATTTTTTTAGATTAGGGATATAACGATGAGTCAAGGAACAGTCGTTCAGTGCATTGGTGCTGTGGTTGATATCCAGTTTCCGAAAGAGCACATGCCTAAAGTGTTCGAGGCCCTCACCCTCGACGAAGGCGCTACCAATGGCCTGGTCGAAGCCGGCCTGACCTTTGAAGTTCAACAGCAGCTGGGTGACGGTATTGCCCGTACCATTGCACTGGGTTCGACCGACGGTATCCGCCGCGGCATGAAAGTGAACGCCTCGGGCGCACCGATCTCGATCCCGGTTGGCCATGGCACGCTGGGCCGCATCATGGATGTGCTGGGTCGTCCGATCGACGAAGCCGGCCCCATCGCCTGCGATGAGCGTCGTCCGATTCACCGTGAAGCGCCTGCCTTTGACGAGCTGTCGCCGTCGGTGGAACTGCTCGAAACCGGTATCAAGGTGATCGACCTGATCTGCCCGTTCGCTAAGGGCGGTAAGGTTGGCCTGTTCGGGGGTGCCGGTGTGGGCAAGACCGTGAACATGATGGAACTCATCAACAACATCGCCAAGCAACACTCGGGTCTCTCGGTGTTTGCCGGTGTGGGTGAGCGTACCCGTGAAGGTAACGACTTCTATCATGAAATGAAAGACTCCAACGTTCTGGACAAGGTCGGCATGGTGTTCGGTCAGATGAACGAACCACCGGGCAACCGTCTACGCGTCGCGCTGACTGGCCTGACCATGGCCGAGCGTTTCCGTGACGAAGGCCGTGACATCCTGTTCTTCGTGGATAACATCTACCGTTACACCCTGGCCGGTACCGAAGTGTCCGCGCTGCTGGGTCGTATGCCGTCAGCCGTGGGTTACCAGCCGACGCTGGCTGAAGAAATGGGTCGTCTGCAAGAGCGTATTACCTCGACCAAGACCGGTTCGATTACGTCGATCCAGGCCGTTTACGTGCCTGCCGATGACTTGACCGACCCGTCGCCAGCCACCACCTTCTTGCACTTGGACTCGACCGTCGTTCTGTCGCGTGACATCGCCGCCCTGGGTATCTACCCAGCCGTGGATCCGCTCGACTCGACGTCACGTCAGCTCGATCCGCATGTGGTGGGTGAAGAGCATTACCGTGTTGCCCGTGGCGTGCAGCAAACACTGCAGCGCTACAAGGAACTGCGTGACATCATCGCGATTCTGGGTATGGACGAACTGGCACCGGAAGATAAGCTCGCCGTGGCCCGCGCCCGTAAGATCCAGCGCTTCCTGTCGCAGCCGTTCCACGTGGCCGAAGTGTTCACGGGTTCGCCAGGTAAGTACGTTTCGCTCAAGGACACGATCAAGGGCTTCAAGATGATCGTTGAAGGTGAGCTGGATCATCTGCCGGAGCAGGCTTTCTACATGGTGGGTTCGATCGAAGAAGCCATCGAGAAGGCCAAGACCCTGCAGTAATCCGCGGTTCCATCCCCCCGCCGCGTTGTAAAGCGCGGCGGATCAGGAGCAAATATGGCATTAAGAATTCATGTAGACTTCGTCAGCGCCGAAGAGAAGATCTTCTCGGGTGAAGCTGATCACGTGGTACTGCCGGGTGAATCTGGCGAACTGGGTATC